>Ga0335073_10001122_pt1 | contig 35571 bp, 25 predicted proteins | sample Lox_Sample_22_FD_207093 | JGI IMG/M metagenome (GOLD analysis project Ga0335073, IMG submission 207093) | Soil microbial communities from Loxahatchee National Wildlife Refuge, Florida, United States - Lox_Sample_2.2 | ecosystem: Environmental > Terrestrial > Soil > Wetlands | place: USA... | reverse complement strand
CGGCGGCCTTGACTGCCGCTCCGGTCTGCCTGCCGCTTCCTGAGATCGAAGCGAAGGAGCAAACCAAGGCGCTAATGCCTGAGGAAAATGTCGTATGATTGCCTGGGCGAGTTAAGGGTGCAGGTCACTACTACTGTAGCGAGTACAATCAGCGCGATTCTAAAGGTGGCGTAAAACACGCCAGTTCGAAACGCCTGCCGCTGAACATCCTCTCGTCCATATTTGAGTTGCTGGAGAAACTCGGCCGCAGCTTCGTTGTCCCCCCAGACAAGGGTTTTCGGCTCGATCCAGGTGCGATCATTTTGGGTCCGGAAGTCGCGGTCTGCGGTGGCCCCCTGAGCTGAGACAAACGGTTAAGACACTGTTCGCCGTTCGCTGAAAAACCCTCGACCGGCAAGACGACTGTACCGCATACTGGTGCCCGGTTGGTGAAGCGGAGGCAGGCTCTGCGGGAGCGCAACCTGCCAAGGAATAGCCAGCCGGAAACTCATCCAGACGATGAGCGGGGGCGTTGGCCCGCCAGGTTGGCGCCCCTATCGGCGGATAGATTTCCGGATGCCTGAGAAAACTCATACGGGAAGCTGCCGCGTAGCGGCATCCTTTTTGTTTTGCGCAGCGAGGTTAGCTTCGAACTCGGCCGGCGGCAGGTAGCCGAGTGCGGAGTGAAGCCGTTTCTGGTTGTAAACCTTGTCCAGAAACACGGCGATTCGAAACGCCTTCTTCCAGCCGCCGCACCGCGGCCAGCTTGAACTCCTTCGTGTACGTCCTTCTGGACAACCCCATGACTCAATTCTCCTTTGAATGGATTTTGAGTCCTAACTGGTCGTCTCAATTTTGGGGACCACTCCAGTCTGTGCACTCAGCGTTAGATTCGATACTCCGAACGCTAAAACTGCTAACGCTAGGCGAAAAATATGCATCGTCTGTCAACCTTAGATAATCCGAGACCCTATCGTATAACGAAGTCGTTCTCTCTGGAACAGAACCAGACTTGGGGCTCGCATCACTGGTCAAATCAACGCGTCGGGCGTCTCTCGTCCAAGTGCCTCTCAGAAGTTCCCAGAGCTTGTCTTTCGGACCCGTGAGGCAACCTCATGCCAGCAGAGAAAGATGGCGGGGCGAGGGGCGGGACCTGCGGATCGTGATGTCGAGAGAGGTGAAGGATTTTAATGATGTGCCACGCGCACTACGCTCGAACGCGATGGGCTTGAAACGGCCAGCCAGTGAACGCCTGTGTGATGTGGAGATCAGCTGACCGCGCGCATTGGCGATCCCGGCCAGGCCAGCGACGAAGCGGGTTTTGACTCACCGGGGATCATTGGCACCGGCTTCACCCGCAGTCATAAAGACCGGACGGGATCAACGGCAGTCTAGGGGATGGGTAGTGTCCTAATTTGAAGCTCACGCTTCGGCTCCCATTGCCGAACTCACGACACCGCGAATCCACTCCGATACGGTCTTTTGGTTGGCCTTAGCAGCTAATTCGATTCGTCTGAGATCGTTCGCGTTGAATCGGATTGGCACGATTCGGCCCTTTGCTTCGCCTTTGGGAAGCTTAGGGCGTCCAATCTTCTTAGGCTTCGGATTCGGCATTGGCTCTAAACTCCTGAACGATGGCTGCGCGCACTGCGTCTCTTGCGGATTGGATTGGATGCGAATGCAACACGGTTATATGACGGCGTGGATTGTCGGGATCGTCGGTATCGTGCGACCACGCATACAGCCGCTTGGCTGATGGGTGGCCAATTAGCTCAAAAACCTCTACAGCGCCTTCCCACACGGTCTGCCCACGAAATGTCTCTTTGATTGGCACGCTTTCAATGTGTCTTGATTCAACGCCATGGATACGGCGGATCACGTCCTGTAATTCCTCTACATACGTCACGCGGTTGCCTCTAGCAGGTCGCCAACGCTCCAGAAGGACTGCTCTACTCCAGCGGCCATCGCGGGCGTCATGCGGAGCGTGCTATGGCGCTTTACGAAATTGTAGTAGGCGAAGTGCAGGCCTACCGCCGCTTCAAAGTTCTCGCGCTTCTTGCTGAACGCATGCGTAAGACGGGCGAGCCGCTTTACGTGCAGCCGAGGTAGCATTCAGGCGCTCCACGTAGCTGGTGGAAATCAGATCGAAATCAGGACGGCCAAAGATGGCTTTCTTCTCACTGGATGCGATCTTGGGGGCACTGTAGCGGCGTTGCGCCTCGACTGACTCTTCCGTGCCGTAGGTCTTGATGATTTGCCCATAATCGACGTTCCGACCGAAGGCCCAGTCGATGGCGTCCACGTACGCCGCTAAGCCATCGGTAGAGATTTGCAGGCGGTTTTTCATCCGACCTGCAACGTCCATTACAAACGCCGTCGTATTGCTCAGATCGCGATCCTTGGCGACGCGGAAGGCGGGAACAAGCTTTGTGTCGGCATCGATTGCGCAGTACGTCCAAATGTTCCCAAACTGCGGATCATCGTCAGCGCGTACATGTCGATCCTTCTTGCCAACGTAACCCCAGATTTCGTCCATCTCCAAGCGCTGGCAATTCAGGTTCCGCATCTTGGCGTCCATAAGAGCCGTACAGCCCTTTCCCACGCGGACGCCTAGGCGCATGATCGTATCGCGATGAATGCCGGTCACGCGCTCGATGGAGCGGATGCTGGAACCTTCGCACAGTGCGCCGACCGCCGCGATTTGTTTGTCCTTAGGGAGTACGTTTGCCATACACTTACTGTAATACGGAAACAGCGCCACTGTCAATAGTTTTTGTGATACAGTTATTGCATGGGGAAGATACTGGAGCTGATTGTTTTCGTCAGCCTTGCGATGCAAGTAGCTCCACCAATGCCAGGGCAGCAGACGGGAACCGCCGGTAATAGTAGCAATGAGGAGAAAAAGGAGCGAAACGCCACAGATACATCCACCGAGAAATCTGTGCCCATCAAGCCAAAGATTGCCCCCACGAACCCCAAGGATGAAGGCCACGACGTAGGAACCAAGAATAAAGAGCAATCCGTAAAGCTCATGAGCGTCCCTCCTATTACCATCGTTGAGAAGCAGAAGACGCCGCTGGATTACGTTTTCGATTGGGGTCCGTGGGCCTTCAGCTTGTGCCTGGTGGCCGTAGGAGTCATCGGAGTAATTCTTGCTCATCGCACGCTTAAGACGATGGACAGACAGGCTGGTTTGATGGAAACCCAAGCACGGTTGATGCAAGCGCCATTCGATCAATTGATTGATCTCAGAGATTGGATTACGTGTAGACCCTACCACAACAGAATGCATGTGCAGGTATGCCTGGTAAACCTTAGCAACTATCCAGTGACCATCAGTACGGGAACTATCAAGATCATTGAGATCGGAGGCCACACGAGGCATGAACTTGGCGATATGACCTTTCTTGTCCCGGATAGGCCATCGGTGATTGAAATGGATGTTAGCGTTACTGACGAAGAACAGCAGCGTGGATATGTCGCGTTTTCCGTCATCGCAACCTTCACCGTAGTCCACAGGATAACGAAGCAAGGAATTGTACAGAGACTTACTGGGCAACTCGCGGGGCGTGAAGATGCGATGGGTTGGAACACGCACTTCACCACGTGGACCCACATGAATCCAGAACCACAAACAGAATCCCAACCCGAACAGGGCGAGAAGCCAATTTAGGACACTACCAGGGGATGGCCCAGGATGCTTTTGGCAAGTCCCTGTGGCCCACTTCGGCATTATAATTTGGCCCACCCTAAGTCATTGATTCTATGAGCGAGGCTTTTCGGCCTCACCTATATGTAAGGAACAGTGGCAGCTGGTGGAATGTGGGAATCGCGCAGCGATTTCCAAGGGCGGTGGGAAGATTGGGAAACCTGCCTCTGGTTTTCCAGGCTTTCCACGGACCGTCATTTCCACAGCTTGTAGTTCAACTCGCTTTGGCTCCTTTCTTCTGTTTTTCAGCCGTCCGGCGAAAGCGATACGACTCGGTGCCGGTTTCCAGAATGTGCGCCCGGTCCGTGATTCGATCCAGTAGCGCTTTGCACAGACGTGCGTTCGGGATCACCTGCGTCCACTCGGAAAACGGCAGGTTCGTGGTCAGGATCACGGCCGCCTTCTCGGCTCGCTCGGCCACCACCTGAAACAGGAACTCCACGCCCACTTCCGCCAGCGGCACGTATCCCACTTCGTCAATCGCAATCAAGTCGTAGCGGCTCCAGCGCGCCAGCACTCGACTCACTTGCAACTGGTGCTTGGCTTCGACTAGTTCGTTGACCAACCCGGCAGCCGTGGTGAAGCGGACCCGGCGTTTCTGCCGGCAGGCCGCTACGCAGAGCCCCGTCAAAAGATGGGTTTTTCCGGTGCCGCATTCGCCAATGAACAAAACCGGTTCAGCGCGCTCAATGTAACCGCCCTCAGCCAAGTCGCGCATCTTGGCTGCTGTGATGTTTGGCGATTGTGCGAAGTCAAACTCGTCGAGTGTTTTCATGCGCGGCAAATGCGCTTCGCGAATGCGCCGTTCGATCGTGTTGCGCTCGCGTTCTTCAACCTCGGCCGATAGCAACGCTTCCAGGTACCCAACGTGGCTCCGCTTTTCGCGAATCGCCTGTTCGGCCAAGGCGGAGAACTGCGAGGCGATCATCGGCATCCGCAGCACTTTACACTGTGCCTTGATGCTGGCTTCCTGCAACTCCACGATCTGGCGGCTCATGGTGCGGCTCCGGCACTGAGTAGTTGATCGTACTCGTGCATCGCAGGAACCGGCCGGGCGTAGCGCTCTAACGCGCCCACATCCACGGCTTCACACCATGCATGCCGCAGTTCCTCTGCATGCAGAAGATGCCGGACTGCCGCGGCATCATAGCAGTGGCTGGCGAGCGCCAACTCGATCGCGCCCTGCAACTGGGGTTCCCCGTGTTTGGCTGCCAGCTTGAGCAACTCGATCATCTGCCTGGTCCCGCTCTGCTTTCCATGCCGCTCCATCAAGGCTTGCCAGATCCGATCGAAGCTGGGCGGCCATAGACCCGCCTGCCGCCTCTGCTCCAAAGGCTTCGATCCAGCCATGGCGCCGGGCTTGCGATACAAGACATCCAGGTAGTGTTCCAGATCCAGAATCTGCTGCTGACGCCGGTAACAACGTTCGTGCCGGGCCACGCACTGGCCGTCGTGCCACAACTCCACGGTGCTTGCGTACACTTTCGCTTGTACCTGAACGCCGGCCGGCAGGGGCACCGAGTACGCATTGGTCAGCACCTTGGCGCACCCAAGCCCGTTCACGGTCGGGAAACTCGTTTGCGCCAGGTCAAAGCCTTCTTCTGCCAGCGGCAACAGGTGTTCGCGCTCGATCACCAGGCTGGTGCCTACCGTCTGCTCGCGCCCTGCGATTCGCCGATGTTCATCCTGCTGGCACGCATTGCAAAGCTGCCGGTTTAGTGCCGCGAGATCTGCCGCCTGGGGCACCGGCACCCAATGATTCCGACGAAAATACCCGGCCTCCCCTTCGATGCCGCCCTTTTCGTGCGCTTCCGCCGGGGTACAGAACTCCGCTTCAAATCGCCAGTGCGATCGGAAGGCCACAAAGCGGGCCGTTTCTTCCCGGCGATGTCCCCGCAGGATCTTCCTCACTGCCGAGGCTAGGTTGTCATAGCGGAGCTTGTGGAACACGCCACCAAAGTAAGAAAACGCCCGTTCATGCGCTTCCAGGAATGCTTGCTGCGTCGCGTGCAGATAGGCGCAATGAAACGCCGCTCCACTGGCCATGCTACGCATCGCGAACACCTGCAGCTTGATCCGTTCGCTGGCGACATCCGCGTAGGCTTCATACCAATCCACTTGTGCTTCCGCACCCAGGCATAACTCTGCGGAACGCAGGTTTCGCGCGCCAGCATCCCCAGTGTGATCTTTCGGTCGTGCACGTAATGCCGCACCGTTCGTTCGCCGATCTTGCAATCCGGCAGCTCTTGCCCAATCCGCTCCCAGATCCGATGCGCGGTGTGTCGCTGCTTCCGCGGCGCCTTGCGGTCGGCTTCCAGGACCGCGTCCACGAAATCCACCGCCGCCCGCATCTTCCAACGCGGTCGTTCTGTCTTCTTGCGGGGTTTCGGCAGTGCGCTGCCGATCGCTTCCCGCACCATCCGCCGGTGCACGCCGAGTTTCTTGGCCACGCCAGCGATCGTTCCCACGCCGAACTCGTACTCTCGGCGGATCTGCTCAAACAGCTCCACTTTGGCTCTCCAGTCCAACGAGTCTCCTCCGCTTCGGGCTACGCCCGAATCAGAGTACCCGTTCGTTCACCTGGGTGGGCCAAAACAAACTGCCGAACTGGGCCAGATCAGAATGCCGAAATCAGTCCAGATCCCGAACGATTAGGTGAATGTGCGTCAGTCCCTCAGTCTTGATCATGGCTGTCAACTCCGTGAGGTGTCGAGATCGTCCTTCCATTGTTACGCTGATTGATCGCCTAACGAAAATCCCGGATTTGGAGGACTTTCGCGCCGCATTTTGGGCACCTCGCTCCAACACTCGGATGAATGCCAGCGCCGCACACGCATTGTATCTGTAGTGCAGTTCCCAAAGGATAAGGTTCACTATCGTAACGTAGCTTTTTCGCCTGATCTTCGATCACCAACATGCTGTTCATGGTCACACAAACACGCAGAGGAATTTTCATGAGTGTGCCTGCCTTGACGGAAGAGGAGCGTCCTGCGCTTACGGATGCGGCGGGGCTCTAGGATCGAGGTGCCCCTACTATTGCAGGGCGCTGAGTGAAAAGCAAGGCCACTCTCTTTCGCTCTTTAACAACTGAGGATTCCGGGCGCAAGTTTGGTGTGAAACTGATCGGAATGCTCCACATTGTACGCGGTCGGGTGAGAGTGCAACTGTCAGAAGTTTTCGTCCCCTGGATTTTTCAGTTCTCGGAACGACTCCGGAGTCCAGATTCCTCCCGGCGTTGATCCTTCTCGACGCAGAATGTAGAGGTTTCCGTCATCGGCACGCACCTTGAAGAACGAATCGTTGGGGCCATACCACTGGTCTAGTAGTTCTTCCACCATTCGGACTTGTTCCCTAATCTCAAACCGAACCGGCCGCTCATCCGCCTTACCGCGTAGCATTCAACACGTAGCTTCATCTTCCTGCCGCCACCAAGGCCTGGGATCTGTTTCACTTCGTCCATCCCGCCTGAGCCAACGGGCGCAAGGATTCGTAGGGGCCGAGTCTCTCGCCAGCGCCAAGCGACATGATGATAAAACGAGTCTATCGCGCGGAGCCAGAAAATGAGGCTAGGTCCCGTATAACGCGCTACCCTTCCATTTGAAAGGTACCGTGGCGATCTTGTGGTTGGCGGCAGGGAGGCCGCTGCCCATTGACGAGACGCCAAAATGCACGTGCCAAGAAAAAAGCCTTGCCCCGGACGAAGCTCCGACTTCCTGACCTCGACCACTCTAAGGCTGCTGTCCTGAACAGTCTGCGTTCGCCTGAGTCGCAACGGGGTTATCGGCACTCCATTGACGAATTCATTTGCTGGTATTGCTCGGAGCCGCGATTGTCTTTCAACAAGACGGTTGTGAGACGATACCGAATTCATCTTGAATCTCGTCTTCTTGCTGCAGGAACGATCAACGGACGCCTCGCTGCCGTGCGCCGCTTAGCTTATGAGGCTGCCGATGCTGGCTTGTTGAGCTCCGAGCTTGCGGCAGGCATTCGCCGGGTAAAAGGGGCCAGGATGCTCGGCGTTCGTCTAGGCAACTGGCTGACGGCAACCGAAGCTCGAACTCTCTGGCAGTTTCCAGATGCGCAAACTTTGAAAGGGAAGCGGGACCGAGCGTTGCTGGCAATCCTGTTGGGCTGCGGTCTCGGTCCAAACAACGGAGAGATACCTCGGATGCAAACAACGAATTCGAGAGGCCGTGAACGACCGCATCGGAATTGAGCCCACGGCGACGAGTCCAATTGGCGCATAGAGGACAAACCAGGACTTAGAGAAGTAGAGGAATCAGATCGCCGGCAGGGCTAGATGAGGCTACAATGATTCCGGTGGATCGATCCCCTAAAGGCAGTTGATTTAGATCGTGCCAAACCTATGACTAGCCTTCTTGCGACATGGTTGCTGAGTGCCGTAAGTCTGCTGATAGTCGCGTATTTCATCAAAGGCTTTGACATCAGCGGGTTTGGCTCGGCGCTAATCGCTGCTGTGGTGATCGGCTTGGCAAACGGAACCATTGGCCTCTTCCTTAAGATCGTCACGTTCCCCTTGACAATACTCACCTTAGGGTTGTTCTGGTGGGTCATCAATGCGCTCATGTTGAAACTCGCGGCCGCTGTTGTGCCTGGCTTCAAGATCAACGGTTTTGCTCCTGCCTTTATTGGTGCGCTAGTTTTGAGTCTTGTGAATCTCTTGCTGCGGGCGTTTCTGCGCGTTTAATACGTTCGTTTCGCGTCGCGAAACGGCGGACAATGAATCAGGAGGTGTGTATGGCCAGGATGCCCTCCAGCGTCGCCGAGTTTCTAGCCGCCAGACGCTTTGCTGTTGCCGGAGTCAGACGGAGTCCGACCCAGGCGGCGAACGCGGTTTATCGCAAACTGCGAGGCTCGGGATTCGAGGTGTTCCCCGTCAACCCGAATGCCAACGAAGTCGAAAGTGCCCGATGCTACCCGGACCTTGGCTCAGTACCGGGTCCTATCGACGGCGTCGTGATCGTCGCCCATCCGAGCGTCTCGATAGACCTCGTACGTCAGTGCGCTGCACTCGGTATCCGCCGTGTGTGGCTTCATCGGTCGTTCGGTCAAGGCAGCGTCTCGCCGGAGGCGATCCACGAATGCAATGAGCGCGGTATCCAGTGCATCGAGGGTGGCTGTCCGATGATGTACTGCGAGCCCGTGGATCTGGGGCACCGCTGCGTCCGCTGGTGGCTGCGGCTTGGCGGGCGCGTTCCTGGCTAGTAGAGTCGAGTCCTTCTAGGAAGCACGTCCTGCTTGAGGACTCGCGCGACCGACTCGAGCCGCCACGCTGTGCCGCGCCGCGTCCGAAAGGAACGGGAGTTCTGTGCCGCAGCGATCACGCGCATCGGCGCACCCTCACACCTGCACGGAAGAAGTGGGAAACTATCGAGTAGACCTCTAAACGGTGTGTCGACTCTGGAGTTGACCATACAGCCTGAGATAGTCCGAAGGGAGACTGTCTGGCTTGCTCGCTCCGCGTCGGTCTGCCCTTCGACGACGCACGATCAAACGGCCTACTCGTAGGAGTGGCCGAAAGATTGAAAATGGATGGTCGAACATTCGGAGGGATCCACATGAGCGAGAAGTCGCTAGATCATAGATGTGCAGGCCGGATTGCTCCAGAATCACGCGCAAACCGGAAACTGAGGAGGCCCTTTCGCAGGGCACTTCAGCAGTGTGCCAAAACCTCTCACCGTAGGTGAAACCTTCGGCAGTGATGACAAACGAGGTGCGCAGAGTTTCGCTTGAGTGCCCAAAAGAGATGGTTTCGGCCTTCTCCAAGCGCTCTTGACGGGATACGCCAGCAAGACCCCCGGTGGCAGAGTCACGACAAGAGCTCGAGAACGCGTCCAGACTTAGGAGCTAACCCATGCCAGCGGTTACAGGCAAGCCCAGCATTTTATACTGGATGGACTGCTAAAACGCGGCACAACAAGCAAAACGATGGCAACCCTCGAAGCGCGAATCAATGCGCTCGCATCCCTGGAGCGTCCGGAGCGAAGCAGGGAAAATCTTGCTTTGCTCGCCGAATTCCGTGCCGCGCTCAACCGCGGAGAAATCCGGGTCGCCGAGCCGGTGGGAGACCAGTGGAAGACGAACGTCTGGGTGAAGAAAGGAATCGTGCTCCAACTGGCCATCGGATCGGGCATTGAGGACGGTTCCCCGGCGCCAGCTTTTCCCGTGCGGCAGTTCGACGCAGCCCACGTGCGGATCCCCGTTGGCGGCGTTCTAGTCCGCGACGGCGCATTCGTCGGCCGCGGAGCCACCTGCATGCCCGGCGTGTTCGTCGATGTCGGGGCCTACATCGGGGCTGGCAGCCTGCTCGACTGCTACGTAACCGTGGGTCTCTGTGCCCAAGTCGGTGAACGGGCGAGCATCAGCTCCGGCACTCACATCGGCGGTTTTCTTGGGCCGCCGGCGGAGCGCTTGCCGACCATTCTGTGCGACGAGGTGGTCGTTGGCGGCAATTGTGGAATTTACGGAGGCGTGTATGTGGGCCGGGGAGCCGTGCTGGCGGCAGGAACCATTCTCACGGGCCAAAGCCGCGTCTACGATGCGATCAAAAAGCAGTACACCAAGAGCTACCAAGGCCAGCCGCTGGCAATTCCCGCCAACGCGATCGTAGCGCCGGGTGCCCGTGCGATTTCAAAAGGCCCGGCCGCGGGGATGGGACTGATGCTCCAGCTTCCGGTAATCGTCGGTTATCGGGATCAACCCGGCATAGCGGAAGACTTCATGGCCGGCTTGATGGACTGATAAGTGTTAGAGCGCCACGTTCCAGTAAGGCTCCGGCCCATCCTCGGCTCGCCCGCCAATTTTCCGCAGGATCGGCGTCAAGGGCTCGCGCGACACGATCAGCACACCTTTGTCTTCGACGCTTTCGCGAATGTACGTGGAGGCTCCGCAGAACCAGTCCGCCAATTTCTCAGGCGGCGCTCCCTCCACGGACATCCGTTCCAGAAGCGGCACGTACAACGGGAACTTGCGCAAAGCGCGCTCCTGGATTGAAGGATACAGCAGTTTCTTTGCCTGGGCCAGGAATGCGTCGCCAGGGCCCACTGTGAGGATCTCGATCACGGTTCCCAATCCGAGCATCACATCCAGTGCTCGGTCCTTGACCCCGCGCGCGCCGGAGATCCGGAACACCCGGTACATCATGGGCGGTGGCATTCCACCGGGAGGACTCTCAAAATCCTCCCGGGTCCAAAGTGTAGGCGGCGGCCGGTCCGGCCAAACGCCCAGGCCGTGCTGCGGTTTCCATAGTCTGGCGTTATTCGACAGCCGAGCCGTGCCATCCCCCAGGTGGAGTTGGTTGAATTGCAGGAACACCTCGACCGGCGACTCGCGAGGCTGCATTAATTCGCTGTTCAATCGCTGCAGGAAGCTCCTTAGCAAATTCAACTCGGGCACTGGAACCGGAAACCCAGACAACGGCGCGAGGAAACCTTCCCACGGTTCGGCCATCGCGAGAGTTTCGAGCTTCAGAAACGGGATTGGGTGCGTGGGAGCGGGGGCGTGCATCAATTGCCTCCGCGATACTGATGGCCCTCATCCTTCATCTTCTTCAGTAAAGCGATGAGATCTTCCTCAAATTCCTGGCGGAAGGCGAGCAGAATGCCACGATCTTCAGGGCTCTCGTTCATGTACACGTCAGCGAATTGAAACAGATTCTCGGTTTCCTCTGCGCTCTGATTCAAGAAGTCCTGGCTGTACAGCATAGGCAGGATAAACAGCAGGCCTCGAAAACGCGGCTCCTTCTCCAAACCGGCGCCGAACAGCCCTTTGCTTTTGGGCAGAAACCCGTCCTGCATCGCAGTAGCTGTCGCAAGGGCGCCATCAAAATCGAGTTGCTTCAGTTCCGGCCGCTTGCTGAGGAACTCCAGCTGTGGCGGCAGCTTGGGAGGGATGGCCTTGGGATCCGGCTTGAGAAAAATGGTGGTGAGTGAACCATGTCCGAGAAAAAGCTCACGCTGCAGCTTGGCGGCTTTCTTGGCGAACCAGAAGCTATAGTCCGGCATGTATGGATTCACATCGACGGCTTTTCCGGTGTCCAATACCTGCTTCGACATGGCCTGAATTTCTTTGGCCGTGGGGGGATCGGGCAGCTTAGCACCGGGCCTGCGGCACAACCCAATGGTCGGAAAGAAGTCGCGCTGGTGGCAGAGGAAAGTGTCTTTCACCGCGTCAACGCCCTTAAATTGGAAGAACAGTTCCTCCCTCAGCTGTTTTTGAGTGGTCATCAATTGAGACCAGCGTTCGAAGAACTGAAGCAGCCAGGCGCGCTGGGCCAGCGGGACCGGGAACGCGTCTACCGGAATCCAGTACAGGGAACACGACTCCAGTTCATGCGCGCGCCGCCAGGGCAGCAGCTCTTCGCTGCGATCCACCAGGGTAAGCCGCTTGCGGCTAGTTTGATGTTCAGCGCTCATCACGGATCATTGCCGGTTAGTTCCCTCCCAGCGAAGTGGGCACGCCAACGTGTGGCCCAGCCTGTGCCGTCGGGCCAACCTTTGCTTCTGCGGCCTTCACATCGGCCTTCATCAAGCCGAGCTTCACCATCACATCTTTCCATTCCAGCGTCGGGCCGAACGTATTGTCCAGGTGCACCGCGTCCAAAGTCATGTTTAAGCCGGCTACCAACGTGACGTACATAGGGGGCAGGCCTCCAACCGCCAACAAGAGCATCGGATCGGGGGGCGGCGAGATCAAAGTGATGTTCTGGCAGTTGATGGTGATCTGCATCATCGAAAGAGTGAATTGAAAGAAATAGACCTGCAAGCTGGTCCAGTTCAGCTCCCAGGCGCTGGTCGGTTGGTGGGACTGCAAGGGTGCCGAGTAGTTGGCGGTTACGGTATTCGTATACGCCTCGTTATATGCGTCAATATAGGTGTAATTCGAGTTTCCATAGATGGTCTCGTCGTCGTCGCCGTAAATGGTCGAGTAGCGGTTTTGCTCTACTTTGTCGGTTTGACTGCCGAGCACGATTGTAGAGAGCATGTCATGGCCGCGGCCGATCTTGTTAAAGCAGTCTCCGTGAACCAGCCCGCACTCCACGCCGAAGATGTCCGAATTGTCGTGGAAATCGGGGTCCTGCTCGCGGCCCTGATTAGCAGCCTCCGGCGGGCCCAAGAGCCCGAGCCCTCCGAAACCGCCACCCAATCCACTACCCTGGGTAGATCCGCCGCCGGATCCTCCACCTGAGCCTCCCCCGGATCCGCCACCTACGCTAGAGCCAAGGCCTGGAAACAACCCGCCGCCCTGGCTCGATCCACCCCCGGACCCGCCGCCTGTGCTAGTTCCACCGCCAATTCCGCCAAATCCACCGCCTTGGCTAGAAGCGCCTGCTCCAGACTCGGTGGCACTCCCACCTCCGTCCTTGTTTGCCGGGCTGGAACTCTTCGGTGCATTCATGAAGGGCTGTGAGCTGGTGATACCAGCTTCGGTGAGCTTGAGGAGGCCGAGATTCCGGAGCCCGTAATCGGACTCGTTGACCAGACCGCTCAAGAACGCCGCGCCTAAGCTCTTTGTGAGGATCAGTTTGTCAAAGACTCCCGGCATTGGTGTTATCCTCCTCCTCCTTTGGGCATGTCCTTCGGCGTGCTGGGCGCTTGACCCATCCCCGAGGGAGAACTTACGGGTGCGGGCGTTTTGATTCCGCCGCCGTCGCCCGATCCACCCCCGCCCACGTGGTCCTCGCTGGACGGGCCGACCTCCCGCGACAGGTACTTGCAATGCAGATGGATGCGGCCTTCCGGAGCATTCAGGATGATGTCGCCCTTGGTGGTGTCCAGCAGCAATGTTTCTCGGTCAGTCTCGTTCGCTTTTGCGATCAGAGCCACGCGAATCGAGTTCGGCGTTCCGAGGACGATAGATTCCTTCCCGGGCACGTCGACCATCTGGAGGTGGTTTCCACTCTTGGTCACAATCCGCTTGACGTTGTTGGGAGCGATGTCATTGCCCCAAAAGTCGGCTCGCGGCGCCAGATCCACGCCGTTCCAGACGCAACCCAGGATGTAGGGCCGCTCCGGATCGCCGTCCTCGAAGGCCACTGCAACCTCGTCGCCGACCTCGGGCATGAACATGAAGCCTCTGTTGGCGCCGGCATGAGGCGTAATCATTCTTGCCCAGTGCGCGGTACCGTCCTCCTGCCAGAAATACTTCACCTTCAAGCGGCCCATTTTTTTCGGATCGTTATGATCCACCACGCGGGCCGCCACAAGTCCGTACCAGGGCTCGAACCTCGGCGGCTGGGGATTGGTGTATTTCTGCCAGGGCGTCCCCGAGAAGCGATTCGAGTAGCCGTTGGGCGTCCAGCGGTGAATCACGCGGAAGAGCCCGTAAACGCCCTGAGCGTCCAGCACGCCTTCGATCGAGGCTTTGTCGCCCGGCTTGAGTTTCCCGTTCTGGCTCATCCCAAGGGCGACGATGCTCGATCCCACGGAACGCACGCTCTCCTTCTTCAGGAGCTTCTCATACTCATCCACCGTAGTGACCCGCGCCCGGTGAGGAGCATAGTCCGGCGGCAGTTTCTGCGACTCGCTTTGGATCGCGCTGACCATCGGACCACTGGATCCAAAGAACGGCGGCGCGTCGCTGATCTGCGTAAATATCTTGCTCTCCATCTTGTGATGGTCGTAGTGGGCGCCGCTCACCGAAGGCTGCGCCAACTCGCCGCGAACCTTGAAATTCAGGAGACCGCTGTCCTCGGTACGCCAATGCAGCTCGGTTTGCTGCTGAAAGCTGTCGCATACATCGAACCCCTGGGCGGTAGGGCGAACCCAGGACTCATAGTCGTCGGCGATGCGGTTCAAGAACGCCCAGTCGGTTTCACCCCATTGCACGTAGTTGAGCGGTTTGCGGTCGCTGGCCAGGAAATTCGCCGACAAACCTGCTCGGCCGGCCAGCTCGTTGGCGATAGCGCTTAAAGTCTTCTCGGAATAGTATGCGTGCCTGGGAGTGAGGTCCATTTTGTAGGACCGGGTCACTCCCTTCAATTTGGCCCCGTAGGAGCCGTAGATCTCGTATTCCAGCTCCGCCAGCCAGACGATCCCGTCGAAGATCACTTCCGTCGCCCCGTCCTCGTCGTGGCAGGTAATTAGCATATCCTTGCCGAGCCAGCCCTCGACAGGAATCCGCTCGTCCTCCGTGCCGCGCCAGCGGACGAACGTCCACCAATGTTGATTGAGTTCCTGCCGAACTTTGACAGAACGAAGGAGCAGGTTCTGGATCTGTTCGCCGTTAATCGTTACGCTCAAATGACCGGCGCCCATTTTTCCCTCCGAAAGCACTACGAACCCGTCAGGAGCCATTGATTCTGCCACAGAAACATGATCGAGGCAAGGCCCCTGAGAACTCAGCGGGCCAACGCAGGCGGGCCTAGTGACTCCGGTGAAAACAATAGGGATATGGTTGGAGTCGGCCGACTCGATATCGAGATCGCCGTGCCGGTTTGCAATCCATGCGTTACGGGGGAACAGTGCCGAAACCATCTGGTTTTGGCAGCAAACGAGTACACGTAGCAAGTGCCGTAAGTTCAATCTGCTCGGGTAGCAGAACTGCGAACCTTTTTGGAAGATTGCAGAAAGGAATCGCGGGAAGAAGTTTGGCGGCGAGCCTATGTTCACTCAGAGCTACGGCGTTGAATGAAGTTCACGATGCGCGACAAAGGAAGTCTCAGTAGGAATACCACCTTTGAACTTCACGCGCAGCACGAGCTGGTAATACCTGGGCATTTGACCGGAAGGCGTCCGAAGACGCTCGATCATGTTTCTGGCCCCTTCGGGACTGGTGGCCAACTGCACCGCCGCGAGCCGTGCCGGAGCCGAATTACTGGTGAAGGCCTCCAGATCCCCTTGTCCATCCGGGCCTGGAATCCGGCTCACTAGCGCGTAGGATTCACCGTCCTCGGAGGGCGGGTTGGCAAGGGTCGCCACTGGATCGCCAAACAACTTCGGCTCTCCCGGACGCGGATGAACGTTGGTGACACCCGCAAAGTCATCAATGAACTCCAATTGAACGGGAAGGCTCTGTAACTGTCCTTCAATGATCCGTTCAGCCCCTACGTACACGACGTTGTTGTTGGCCAATTGGGCCCAGGAAAACTCGCTGCTCCGCGCCAACGAGATATGTGATAGGTGTGCGGAAAGCATCTTACCCAGGAGAAAGGACGCATTGGCTTCACTCACGCCGGTATATCGCGAACTGCGTTCGATCGCCGGATTCTTCAAGGCCCTTCGAATAGTCGCAACGTTCGGCGAAGCAACCGCTTCCTCCCAGCTGTTGATCACCAACTCCCGATAAGTGCCGAATCCTTTGAGCTGCACAAAAAGCGGATCCGCAATCATGATAATGATCGGCCGGTCCGACGCGATGAACGGGCGCCAGAGTTCCTGGAGGGCCGGATTCCAGTCCGTGCGGGTCAGCTGCTTAGCCGCGCCGTTGAAGCGCACCCCCGCGTATATGGCCAACGCAGCGCAAGCGATGAGGCAAGTGGAAACCGCTAAGGTCGCTTTTTTCCAGAAGTCTTCCCGCGAGTTCCTCCGCGTGTCGTCCGAGGGACGGACGCTGCAGATGAGCTTGAATTGTCCCTTCGGAAGGTCGACGATCACAGCATCGTCTTTGCCTTCAGTGCGATAGTAGTCGCTGATTTTTTGGCGAAGGCGGCCAACCTGAATGCGCGCCGCGGCGTCATGCCGGGGATCGTAGCTGACAGGCCGTCCCAGTCCGTCAACACCCACCGTGTACTCTTTCAATTCGTCGGCTTCCCCGGATGCCGACTTTTCGGCGAGAAATTTGAGCAGTCGGCGAAGCGCCTCCGCATTTCGCAACGTGTCGCTATGGACAATCCGCTCGACTTGACCGAGCATCCTGTCCTGCGTGCTGGTCATGGTGGAACGAATTATAGCACCCGTCGAAGCAGATTGAGAAATTCAACAGTCTCAAAGACTTACTTGCGTTACGGATGGGTAAGTTACAGGTTGCTTGCATAGTTCCTCTTGCATCACGTCCGCGTGACTACTAGAGTGCTCGAAGGGCACTCAAGCGGACTCAAAGAAGAAACCCGGACCCTGGAAGGTCGCCCGGGGATGGCGGATTTCGATGACCAACAAAGATCGAAGGCTGAATGTAGTCTCCCTCACAAACCGGACGGGGCGCCCGGGTCGGCCGTGTGGAGCACGGCAGACGCCGGATGATCCAGGCTCGGACCGCTATGAAATTCCAGACGAGATCCTTGAAGAGCTCCGCCAGGATGTTCTGATGCGTCGGGTGGAACATGCTGTCGGCTGGTTGGAAGAGCACGGCGAAGTTCTCAGAGCGATCAACCCCGATCATCGGAATACGGCTCCCTGTATCGGCTATCTCTCGCAATGGGTGGAAGTTAGCGATTTTGCCGCTGACACTGTGCGGGAGTTGGTCAACTCATTCCCCCGGCCATCCCGTCGACGCCTGTCCTTGGACGGTTACCTTCACCTGAGACTGGCGGAAGGCATTCTCCAACTGGCTGATGGTGAGACCGAACTGGCGGTCAGCCATTTCGATCTGGTGATCTCACTCCAGCATGAGCCAATCGAGCCGGAACTGGCAGCTCTAGCGCACTTTTGGAGCGGGTGCTGCGCGCGCAAAAACCGGGAGTGGGATAGCGCGCTGGAAAGCACCGAGCGTGCGCGTTCGCTGATGCTCTCTCTCGGTCACATTCCCGCAGCTGCAATGATGCGGGCGTTAGAGGGGTGCCTGAGTCTCGATAAAGGCAAACAGGCTCCGGCAATGGAACTGCTGCAAGAGGCCGAAGCCGGCCTTCAGCAGGCTGGCGATTCGTTTTGGCTCGCGAATATTCAATCGGCCTATGGGAGCATCGCGATCGATGAGGGGCGGTATGAGTCTGCTGCCGGGCACTTTACGCGAGCGGCCGCTTACTACTTCGAACTCAGCCCACAGCACACCGCCGTCGCCAGGTCGCTTACCCGCCTGGCGCACGCTCAGCGCTTGACCGCTCTCCAAATCGCGAGAGCAGTCGACAAACGCGTCGAGAACCGGCGTAAAGCGCCGAAGAATGCTTCGCCGGCACTAACAGAAGCTTTCGCACGCGAGGATGTGGAACGCCTTCGCGCAGAGGCATTCCGGCGCCTGGCGGAGGCGGTCGCCATGTCCCGCTCCCTGGTCAGGCTTCGTTGTTTGGCGCTGGCGTTGATTGAGCGCGGCTTCCTGTTGGCCGACTGCGGTCAATTCGACCGCGCCGCTTGCGAGGCCGCCGAAGCGTTCGAGTTGGGCTCCAAAATCAAAGACCACGGCGTGATGGCGCAGGCACGCCTGCTCGAGAGCAGGGTTGAAAACGCGCAGTACGAGGAAGGGATCGGTGAGAATCCCGCACAGCACGCGCAGCGGGCTCACGATTTCGCTCAGGAAGCCTTGGCCTATGCCAGGCAGACCGGCAGCCGGCGCCTGCTGGCGAGCAGCCATCTGTGCCAAGGCCAGGCGTTTTGCAACGAATTCTTTAACGACACAGAAGCCGCGGCCGAATGCTGCCGCCAAGCCGCGGAATTCCTGACGCCTGGCCATCATAATCAACTCTGGCAGGAGCATCAAGCACTGGTCAGAAAGGTGGCGCGGACCGGCCAAGCAGATACCAGACTCCAGGAATGGTCGCAAGGGTTGGTCGGAGGAAAGACGTTTCAACAGATAACCGAAGATTTTGCCGATCTGGTGATCCCGACGGTGTGGGAGAGGGAAGGCCGGAACATTTCCCGCGTCGTGGAAAAACTCTCGATCTCGCCGAAGAAGGTGCGCCGGATCTTGAGCAGAACCGGGCTCAAAGGTGCAAACGACTAAAGGCGCGGCCTAGCGCACTGGCGCCCTCTAGTGGACGAAAATATGTCGACTCTTTGCATTCCACGTTTGAATGAAGCTCGGCGGAGGCCCGGGGTTTTCGCCCTCGTCCTCGCTGCGGCCTTGGCCGGTTCGATCCCGGCTCGCGCGCAACAGGCACCGGCGCCTCGAAAGACCACCAGCGGACGCCCTCCTATCGGACCAGCGCCGGGCTCCGGGCTTTTCCAGAAAGATTGCGCGGGATGCCACACGGACCGCGGCGTGGAGATGAACGGGCGCGTCGCCCCTCCGCTGGCGGCGCTTAAAGCCATGGCGCCCCAGAAAATCTATGAGGCGATGTCGGCGGGCGGGAAAATGCAGGTCCAGGCTTCCGCGCTGACGGATCGTGACAAACGTGACGTGGCGGAGTTTCTAACCGGCCGGAGCGTCGCCGCGGGCAGTTCCGAGTCCGTGCAGATGACCAACGCATGCTCCTCCAATCCGGCTCTGCCGGCGCGCCTGGATGCCAGTCCCGCCTGGAACGGATGGGGCCCGGAGCCGGACAACGCGCGGTTTCAGACGGCGGCCGGGGCGGGCCTGAAGCCATCCGATGTTCCGAAGCTCAAGCTGAAGTGGGCCTTCGGACTGCCCGGCGGCGGAACAGCCTCTTCACAGCCGAGTGTCGTCATGGGACGCGTGTTCGTTGGCAGCGACAGCGGCGCCGTTTATTCGATCGATGCCAAGAGCGGCTGCTATTACTGGTCGTTCATGGCCGATGGCCCGGGTCGCTTCGCTCCGGTGGTCGGACCCATTTCCGGCCACGAAGGCACCAAGTATGCCGTCTACTTCACTACGGGCAGCGGCACCGCGTATGCGGTGGATGCCCACGATGGCAAGCAGCTATGGAAGACCAAGATCGAAGGCTTGCTGCACATCAGCAACTCGAGCGTGTTCTACGACGGCAAGCTATTTGTGCCGATCGCAGGAACGGAAACATTCGCCGGGACGAATCCGAATTATGAATGCTGCAAGTCCCGCGGCGGCCTCGCTTCGATCGATGCCAATACGGGCACGATGCTATGGAAGGTGGACACCACACCAGAGCCCTTGCGCAAGCTCGGCGAGAACATCAAAGGCAAGCAACGCTGGGGCCCAGCTGGCGCCAGCGTATGGAACACGCCGACGATTGACGCGAAACGCAAACGCGTTTATGTTGGCACTGGCAACGCCTATGGCATTCTGCCCGGCGATTATAGCGACTCCATCATCGCCTACGATATGGAAAGCGGCAAGATGCTGTGGCACCATCAGGAATTCCAAGGCGACTCGTTTATGGTGGGCTGCGGCCCGAACAATCCCGCCGATAGCAACTGTCCGCCAAAGGTTGGCCCCGATTGGGACTTCGGCGGATCTTCCGTCATCCTGCAGCATCTGCCCAACGGCAAGGACATTCTTCTTGCGGCCGGCAAGGGCGGCATAGCGATTGCGCTGGATCCCGATGACAACGGCAAGGTGCTGTGGAGAACGCAACTTTGGGAAAAGACGCCGCCTCGCGCGGATGGCTTGGTTGTGTTTGGCGGTACGGCTGATGGGAAACGCGTCTACTATCCCCTGCAAAGGAACGGCGGCGGCCTGAAGGCGCTGGACATCACCACCGGCAAGGTGGAATGGAACGCCGATATTAACGCGGACCGGCGCGGCCAGATCGGTGCAGCCAGTTCGATACCGGGTGTGGTCTTTACCGGTGCATGGGATGGCATCCTGCGAGCTGTTAGCGACGACGGCAAGGTGATCTGGGCCTTCGATACGCACCGCGACTTCGACACCGTCAATGGCATCGGCGCTAACGGCGGCTCGCTGGGCTCGCCGGGACCGACCATCACAAACGGCATGGTGTACGTCTCCTCCGGTTACGTCGGGGTACAGAACGGCTTCCCTGGCAACGTTGTTCTGGCGTTCGGTGTCGATTAAATATGAGGTACATCAAGCTGGCAGTGCTGTTGCTCGCCGGGCTCTCCATGGTCTGGGGGCAAGCGCAGAGGATGCCCCAGGCTCCGGCTCCGCCGGCGCCTCCTTCAGGCACGAAAACCACTGTGCAAATCCCGCGCATGCCGGATAACCATCCCGACTTTAACGGCGTCTGGAGGGGCCGAGGACACGCGAACTTAGCCTACGCGCTGCCTGACGGCCCCCCATACACGGAAGCCGGGAAAGCGGCTTTTGCGGCAGCAAAGGATCAATACGACCCAACGGGGTTCTGCTTGTTTCCAGGTGTGACCAGAATCGTGGGGTCGCCGTATCCGACTGAGTTCGTGCAGACGCGAAACCGTCTGGTGATTCTGTATGAATACATGCACACATTCCGCGTGGTCCCGATCGATGGGCGATCGCATAGCGCCGATCCGAATCCCTCGTTTTTCGGCGAATCGATCGGAAAGTGGGACGGCGACACAGTCGTAGTGGATGTGGTCGGGTTCAACGACAGGTTTTGGCTAGATCCTGCAGGACACCCGCACAGCGACCAGTTGCATCTAGTGGAGCGTTATTGGTACATCGACGCCAACCACGTCGGCGAAGAAGTGACAGTGGATGACCCGAAGATGTATACCAAACCGTGGAGGAGCAGCATGACTTTCACGCGAGAACCCAACTGGGAGCTGATAGAGTACTCGTGCGACGAAAATAACAAGGACCGCGATAATCATCACTTCCAGAAGGGACCATCTTATCCTTCGCCGCGCGACCCGGCGGCGCCTCCAGCCAAATAGAGAAAGTAAAACAAGGTAGCCACCGCTACTTTTTGCGAAGTTCAATCAGCTCGACTGCCGGTGCGGGCAACGCATCTTCAATTCGGGTGCTGCCGCCTTTGCCCGATTCCTCCGCCGTAAGGTCGAGGTTGTGGGTCTGGTCGATCCGGTAGCGCCTGATCGTGTAGCTTCCTTTGCCCCAAGGCAGCTGAGTGATCGCAATGGAGTAACCCCGATTATTTTCGTAATGCACCTCGCGCCGAGGCAGCCGTACAGCGATTTCCGTACCGGGGACGACTCGGGGATGCAGCGGCGCCACATCCTTCATAATTTCGTAGTTGCTGATCAGCACGCGCACGATTTTGCGGTCGCGGGAGCGTCCGGCAAGTACCGAAAATCCGAAAGTGTCGCCTCCGGTCGCAGAGAGGCGCTGCGGCGTCTGCAACATTTCGGCCATTGCCTTGTAGACATAGAATTTCTTGAACGGTTCGCCTTTGGAATCGAACATTCCGTTCAAGACCGCATCGCCGCGATACAAGATCGCACGATCGATCGGCGCGTCTTGTAGGTAAACCAGCGTGGAAGCGGTGAACGCGGCGTTCGTCATACTTTGGTGAATCGCCTCCGTCGCCGGACTTGTATCGGGACTGATGTTCCATTCTGCCAGGTGGCTCTCGACGTTTTTGAGGCCGCGCGCATTGAGAATCGCTCGAATCTCTTTGCCTTGCGTCATGACGTCCCAGGGATCGGCCGAGTAGCTGGCGTACCAATGCCACGAATAAAAGTCGAGCGGCAGCTTGTTGGCGATCACGTAGTCAAGAAAGTCCTCCCGGAACGGTCCAGGCGTATGGGCGAACGCCTTGCCGATCGCGCCGAACTTCGACCAGGTGTCCACGGATTTCGCGGCTCGAACGCTCTTGGCATAGAAGGCGTATAACTCGGCCGGCGTACCCGGCCAGAAGTTCTTAAACTCCGGCTCGTCCCAGAACTCCCAATACTTCACGCTGTTCTCGAAGCCGTGGTCCCAGCCTTTGTTGTAGTGCATCACCACGTGCTTCAGCACTTCGGCATACTTGCCTGAGTCCGTCACAGGGCGAGGCTCAGCCTGCAGGCTTCGGCCAATCCGAAAGTAGACGTCGGCGCCAATAGCGCGGATGGATTGAACGAGCTTGTCCGTGGGACCGAAGTTGTAGCTTCGCGGATTTTCGGGATCTGCGCCGCCGTCGGGAAAGATAATCGCCGCATTGGCCGACTTCAGGAAGGCCGTGCGGCTCGCATTATCCGGCAACAGGGCAAGCAGCGGAGAACTGGAGAAGTGAGAGTCGATCTCGGTGGGTCCGTAGAGATCGTGCGTGCGAATCAGGTCGATCGCGATTTCTTTGTAGCGGGCGGACAGGTCGGAGCCATGGGGCAAAACGGGGATAGGCCCGCCATCAACTGCCTGAAATGACAGGATCGTTCCCCGCGTGGAGGAGGCATTGACGGACACGGCTCGATACTGGGCACTCGCAGCGGACGCGGCAAGGGTAAGCAATAGCGCGACTCGAAGCATAGTTTTAGAGTGAACGGCTAGCGGCGCCAGGTTTCGTTGACCGTAAGATACGCGCCGGTGCCGATTCCGCCGCCGGAGGGATACCAGGTTCCGGGCGCCTGCTTGCCGTCAATCCAGATTTCGCCGCCCGCGGCCGGAACCATGGTGAAGGTCATAAAGGTCTTGCCGCCTGGTTTCATGTCCACCCAGGTGCCTTGGCCCAGACCTTTCCAGACCAGCTCGACCGTGTGGCGGTCCGATTTGCAGGTCTCCCTGCGCTCGGTGGCTCCGACGTTCGACTGCGTTATGGTGCCGCTTTCGGGAGCATATGGCGGCTCGTTAAAGGTCTTCATCAGGCTGGACATGAGTTCCGTGGTGACGTAATCCAGCACCGCCTTGTTGTCGTAAATGGCGAAGCGTAGCATCTCTTCGCCGGGCGCGTCGACGGTGACGTAGCAGACCGCTCCCGCACCGACCGGGCTCCAATGGACGCGCCAGAAATTAACGCTGCTGATCGCCTTGCCGCCTTCTTTATCCAGATACCGGATCGTCGGATTTTCGCCGGCGACCAGCACTTTCGGAGCGGGCGCGGGGGCTTGCTCCTGCGCGTACAAGGCAGCGTTGAGAAACAACGCCGCCAGGGAACTCAGGACGGCGATTCTAAAATGCGATATGAAAGGCAAACTGGAACTCCCGGGGCACATAAGAATCGGACAGGTTTTGGGACGGATTGCCGAACGCCGGCAGATTTACAAGCGTCTGATAGCTCCCGTAGTTGGGATGGTTGAACAGGTTAAACACATCCACCATGGGAGTGATCACGACGCGTTCGTGAATGTGGAAGTCCTTCGACAACCGCAGATCAACTTTATACAGTGGCAAGCCGTGAAAAGCGTCGCGGGGTAAGGTCTGTCCGGGTTCGATGACCGGCGGACCATTCCACTGGCTCAGTTCGCTGGCCGGAATGTTGACTGCCGGGGCCCCTATGGGGACGAGGCGGTTGACCCCCAGGAAGCTACCCGTGAGTGTGTCGACATAATTCTGCGGTGGGGCGTATCCGTTTGAGAAATAATTGCCGGAACCATAGTAGAACGCACCGGCTACGTTGAGGCCCCAGGGCCCGTTGTAGATTGCGTTGGCACGAAGTGTGCCGCGCTGGAAGGCAGGCGAAACGGCCCACTCACAGGAAGGGCACGCCTGATTGTTGATCGTCGAAATGGAAGAAAAGCCCAGGTTCGAGCCGCTGCCTTCATCGTCGTTCTTCAGCATCAGCGTGTAAGTCACTCCTGCCTGCCAGCGTTTCGCAAAGCGCTTGTTCAGGGAACTGGCCAGGGCAACGTATTCCGAATACAGATTGCTTTCGAGCAGAGTGATGCTCTGGTAGCCGGGGTAGGGACGCACATCGCCGGGGGCCGGCACACCCGCAGGGGGCGCATAGGAACTGTTGTACGCGTATCCAGTGGCCGGGTCGAAAAATTCGTTTACGTTGGGCGACCAAGCGAGGAACTCGCCTTTCGTGTAAATCAGATCGGTATCCACTTCCCAGGAGGATCCGAGTTGCTTCTGGATGCCGAACGTCGCCTGGATGGCGCGCGGATCACGCATGTCGGGGGCAACCGAGGTGATGCTTTGCGGGCCGGCCAGCGCGGGATTCGCGGCGTAGGTTGCAGCGGTGGCGCCGTTGGCCCAATTAGTGAAGAACGTCGGGCTGTTCGTGAAATTCACATAAGTGTTGGCGAATACTCCGACGCCACCTTGTTGCGTGGGAATAAGTCCGAGGGTGAGCTGCGAATCGTAGAAGGCGTAGTAGACTCCCGCGCCGGCTCGAAGGACGAAGCCGTCTCCGATGGCCCAGCTGATGCCGCCGCGCGGCGCCCAATCATGCAGGTCTTTGTACGCAGGCCGGATTCCGAAGTTTCCGTTGTAGCCCCAGCCGTTGTTTACCAGTGCGGTAGTGGCCGGAAGACCGGGCGGGTCGAATTCGCCGGTGTCGCCGTCCCAGCGAAGGCCGTAGGTGATGCTCAGATTCTTGAACGGATGCCAGGTGTCGCCCATCCAGACCGCGTATTCGTGGCGCGGCATGTTGATGCCGGCTCCGTTGGGATAAAAACGCTGCATGGCGAGAAAGGCAGTCAGACCGGTCTCGTCCCAGGCCGCAGGGTTCTTATAGTCCGCGAGAGGGAATCGGCTGGTGAATGGAACACCTGTGGGCGTATTGGCGAAGAGCCAGCCCCGAATGTTCTCCGGCCAGTAACCGGCGTCGGTCCGGAACAGGGCTTCGGTCCCGAATTTGAAGTCGTGTTGTCCGTGGTGCACGCTGATGTTGTAGTGGACGGACGGAATGCGCTGGTTGAAGTTCTCGGGATAGAAGAAGGAGGGGCCGACCGTGAGACCGAGGCTGGTGAAATCGACATAAGGCGTGGCGGCGATACCCGGGCCCAGAGCCGTTTTCCAGTAATATTCCGTGTATCCAGCCTCAACTTGCTGAACGATGTTGGGCGTAAGGACGTTGGTCCAGGTGCCCAGCACGTTTGGATTGTAGGTGTGGACGGCGGTCTCGGACGTCGGGTAGCTCAGTTGGCAGGAACAATTGATGACGTGTTGGTTCCAGAATGTGCCGCGGACAGTGAAAGTATTCTTGTCGTTGATGGTATAGTCGCCGCGAGCAAGCATCGTATACTGGGTGAACGGCGTAGGGATATCAATCGAATTCTGTCCGGCAGGAAGCGTTTGATAGACTGCCGGAGCGCTGAAGACCGTCTGAGGCTGGTCGGTGTATTCGTACGACAGGAAATAGTGCAGCTTGTCCTTGATGACGGGCCCGCCAATGGTGCCGCCGACAATATTTTGCTCATATGGCAGGACCTTATGCGCGACGAAATCGGCGGCGTTCAAGTCGTTGTTGCGGAAGTTGCCGTAGGCTGTGGCGTGCAGCTGGTTGGTTCCGCTGCGGGTGATGACGTTGACCTGTTCGCCTTCCGAGCGGCCCTGCGAGATGTCGTATTGATTGGTGACAATCTGAAATTCGGCCACCGCGTCGCGGCTGAAGAAAGGCTCTTGGAACCCCCCGGCGGTGGAGATCTGCTGCGTGATTTGCTGGCCGTCGAGATTGACCTGGAATAAATCGTCGCGGTACGCGCCAAAGCTGTTGTTGCTGGTATCGTTCGCCGTCACGCCCTTGACCAGCAGGGAGAGGTCCTGAACATTGCGGCCGAGTAGCGGTATGTCGTCCATCTGGGTTCGATTGATGTTTCCGCCGACTTGCTGGTTTTCCGTGTTAACCAGCTCGGCCTCCCCCTGGACTTCAACGGATTGCGAAACCGAGGCCGGCATGATAGTGAACGGGAGCGTAACGGTTTGTCCAACCAGCAATGTCACATTCGGCACGACCAGATTCGCGAATCCGCTCAGCGTGGCCTGGACCCGGTACGTGCCAGGCTGCATGTCGACCATTCGGTAAGCCCCGCGCTCATCGCTCGTGGCGGTATATGTCTGTCCCGTGCTGTTTTCGGTCGCCGTGATCATGGCGCCGGGATGAACGGCGCCGGATTGGTCCGCGACGGTACCGACGAGCGTCGCGTTTTGAGCGTACGCGGCCGCGGAGGCCAAGCTCCATGCCAACGCTGCAATCAGAATTTGTTTCATAGACTCCTACACCCCCTGTCACGGCCGGATAATTTTCCGGGCTTTCGGCGCGCCGCACTCGAACCAGCGCGCGACATGTCAAACACTGTCCCTATCCTGAAACGGGAGCGTATCATGCGTTCTCAAAGCCGCCAAGCAAGGCGGTCCATTTCGGATTCCATGTCCGGCTCGGACCAACCAACCCGAAATGTCTCCCGGCGTTCATCGCAGGTGGGCCGGATCGAACGTCTCGCCGCCTTTAACTACGCGCCAGATCTTCATCGTGTTGCGAATGTCCTCGAGCGGGTTTTGATCGAGGATCACCAGGTCCCCCAACTTTCCCGGTTCGATTGCGCCGAGGTCGTCTGCCGCGCCCACCGTCTCGGCGTTCCCTAGAGTTGCGATTCGTAGCAACTGGCGCGTGGGAATATCGGCCTCAGCGAAGAACTGCAACTCCCAGTGCATGGACGGACCAAAAAAGATCGAGGTCATCAACGCGTCGGTGCCATCGAGCAGCTTGACGCCCATCTGATTGGCCAAGAGCAAGGGCCGGAGTGAAGCTTTCCAGGCCGCGCGCTCGGCGTTCGTTGGGGGCTCGTTGCGGCCCCGCAAACCGGCGTTCACCGCATCCTGAGGGATGAACGTGCGGAACTTGGTGTCGAAGGTTGCCGGATCTGCGAGCTTCTCCCGCTCGCCGCCGAAGCCGAAAGCAACCGTGCGCGTCGGATCCCACCTGACGCCCGACGCCGCCTGCAATTTCAGCCGGTCGTCCGCGCCGGGGCCGTCGTGTTCCAGGGAAGTGAATCCCAGAATGATGCTGCGCGTGACCTCCTCGATCGACAGGCCGTGTCCCACCGTGGGCATGCCGATGCGGTGTGCTTCTTCGGCCGCGGCGCTCTTGATGTACCAGGGCAGCGAAGTGTAGAGCTTGATGAAATCCGCTCCAAGGTCCTTCCAGCGCCGCACGTATTCGCGTGCTTCTTCTTTGCTGGTGATCTCCAGGAAGGCGTCGCCCCACAATGGCATCCTCCCCTCGAAGATGTCGCCGCTGGCGAAATAGCGGGGAACCGGGAGCAGCGTAGTATCGCCGCGGTCATTGAGCGCGTTGATGAGGTCCAGACGGCCGCCGGTGTCGCGCACCGAAGTGAGGCCATAAGCGATCAAGGAGTCTTCGGTGATCTGCTGGTTGGCCCAGGCGGAATGAATGTGCGAATCGGCTAGGCCGGGAATCGCGAACCGGCCTCCGCCATCCAGGTGCACCGCGTTGGCCGGCATGGAGTGCCCAGTCTCCGCGCCGACCCAACGGATGCGTCTATTTTCAATGAGCAGCGACTCGTCTTCACTGAACTTGCCGGCCTTCACATCGAGGACCCGCACGTGGGAAATCAGCAGAGGCGGCGCGACCGCGGGAGCTAGCATCAGCCGCACTGGAATTTCCGCAGCCTGCCCTCCGCCAACCGGCTTCCGCCACACGTGGCGCCCTTCCGAATAAACAATCGCCGAGGAATCCGCCGTGAACTCGAATGAGCGGCCGCCTTCAACGCTGGACTGGCGGAAGTCGGCATCTTTCAGCACGCGCGGCTCCATGCGCGCAACCCAAATCTCCGTGTTGCGCCGGAAGGCCAGCCACTTTCCATCCGGCGAGACCAGGCCGTCGTGAACGTGTCGGCCGAGATTCGTGACCGGCTCCGGTTGGGCGCCGGATTGGTTCAGCGCGAGGCGAAAAACGTTGGCATACTTGCTGAAGCTATTGATGCGTGCCGTGAAGTAGAGCGTCTTCCCGTCCGCCGAGAGGTTCGGGCGCCCGACCCATTCCCCCGTGGTTTCGGCGAGTTCCACCGGCTCGCCGCCCTTGGCATTGACGCGAAGGAACCGGTACGGATCCGCAATCTGATCCGTCCGCTGGTAGACGAGACTCTTGCCGTCCGCGCTCCAACTTGGAAAAAGCGGCCAGGAGGCGCCGGGGAGCGTGACCAGGATGCGCGTCTGTTTCGTCGCGAAATCGTAGACACGCAGCTCGCGCTTGCCGTGATCGTCGGCGACGTAGGCCAACCGGCGGCCGTCGGGCGAGTATGCCGGATCCTGCTGAAACGCTGTGTCGTTGAAAAGCTTCCGGGCCTGGCTGCCGCCCTTCATGGATTGTTCCCAGAGAGAGCCGGCCGCCATGAAAATCATCTCCCGGCCGTCGGGCGATAGTATCGGGCTGAGGATCGCACGCGGGGGGAACGGCTTGTCCGATGGCGGAGTCCACTTCTTCACCAGCGGCTCCATTACTTCCATCTTCACGTGGGCGCGCCAGGTGAGCGCTTCTCGGTTGCCGCCCGGCAAAGCCACACGCCAAAGCTTCGCCTCGGAGGCGGCGTAAACAGCGCTTCCGTCCGAAGACGTCGCTAGGCGGGCCTGATTCCCCGGGTAAGCAGCGACGGCCTTGGAAGATCCGTTGGCGAGCGTGAGCAGCTGCAGGCTGCCACCCGCGATGTAGTACAGACCGTCGCCACGGGCAGCCAGCGCTGCCGCCTTGCCGATCAGTCCGGGGACGAGGGCGAGCCGGGTCACCGCGCCTTGGGGCGTTCGCGCTTCGATGACTGTCGAAACCGGCGCGCCGGCAGCGCGTTCAGCGACGGACCAGATTACGCGCCCGTCCGGAAGCATAAAGATGGCGCCATAGGGCCGCGCTTCGCCCAGCTGCCGGGATTCGCCACCCTGCGCAGATATGATGTGGGGCGTGCTCATCTCCGGCCCTCCTCCGCGGAATCCAGGAGTCTGGCCGGCGGGATATTCTTCGCGTTTTAGATACGAAAGGTAGGCGATGGTCTTGCCGTCGGCGCTCCAGGCCGGCATTCCGACTTCGAACTCGTGCGTGAGCTGGGTGATCTTGCCGCTGGCGATGTCGAACAAGAACAGGGTTCCATCGCTGCCGTCGTCTCGGTTGGACACGAACGCGATGCGCGTACCGTCAGGTGAGAACGCCGGCTCGCTGTCGTAATAAGGGCCGAAGGTCAACTGGGTTGTGTCGCCTCCGGTCACTGGCAGGCGATACAGGTGCCCCAACAGGTTGAAAACGACGGATCTTCCATCCGGCGCGACCGTGAGGGCCGGTTGTGTGACTTCATTCGTATCGAATTCGAGTGTGCGCGCAGCCAGCCAGCCCGCCGGCCACGCAGACCAAAGAGCAATCCAGGAGAGCGCACACATTGCTGCGTTCTTGAAGTGTTTGCAATGCCTAAATTTCACTGGCAGGTGGAAGCCTTTCTGAAAAGAGATCATTTGGCAGTCAAAGCCGCCGTTGTTGAACTGCCGTCACGCGGAATAATGGGGAGCATCAGATGCGAAGGATATTGCCGGCTGTGGTAGATGGTTTGGTGGGCAATCTCCATTCGACGGCTGGATTCCGGATCGTCGCCGGTGTTCAAGTTACGGTCGAATCGCGGGAAATCGCTGCTCGAAACTTCCAGACGGATACGGTGGCCAGGCAGGAAAACGTAGCTCGTGGCCCACATGTCGATGTTGTACTCGTAAACCTTGCCGGGTTCAATCGGATCCGCGGGCTTTCCGGCGCCCTGGCGATAACGGGCCCTCACGATGCCCGACTGTATGTTCAGCGCGTATCCGTTTGGATAGACATCCACGAGCTTGGCGGTCCAATCGGTGGCCTTCGCTGAAGTGGCGGCAAACAGGGTCATGGAAATCGGACCGGTCACCTCGGTCGGCTGGGTGAGGGCCGGGGTCGTGTAAATCAGCACATCGTCGCGCCGCTCGACCGGTCGCTGATCCCATGGCCCGCTCGGAACGACGCTGCAACAGACATTCCCTCCCATGGAGGGCACTGGGTTTGCAGGATCGTAGGAAAAGGTGTCCGTGGCACTGCTGTCGGGCGGCTCCAGCGACAGCGTGCCGTCTCCGATCGCGGAATTCGCTTGGCCGTGACTGCCGATGTAGTAGCTGGTATAACGGGTTCGCGCCAGCGGCCACTCGTTTTCGTATCGCCAATAGTTCTCACCCATGACGAAGATCTTGATGGGCGGCTCGGTGGCGAGGCCGTTGTCAATGCCTTTCAGCTGGTAATCGAACCAGCGAAGATAGACGCGCTGCATGTCGACTTCTGCGTTGTCTCCGAAATCGACCGGGGTCGGGTCGGCGCCATTGCCTCGCAGAGCAACTCTGCCGCCCTGGCTGTGCGCCCAGGGCCCAATCATGATCCGTTTCCCGGTACGGGCTTCCTCGGTCTTACCCCTTTTGCGAATTTGCTCGTCATCGCGAAGAGCGCCGCGCAGGAAAATGTCGAACCAGCCATCGACGCTGAAGGCAGGCACGCCGATCTTCTCGTAGTCGTTATCCAGGCTGATTCCGTCCCAATACGAATCGCGGGTTGGATGGGCTGCCCAATCCCGGTAGTACGGGGTCCGATGGTAAGCAGCCTCGTCGGACGTGTCGACGGGAAGATGCCGGAACATGTCCGTCCAGGCATTGCCCGTGTTGTATTGCGCGGTGTGGCCGTCGATGGATACGCCACCCCAGGGGAATGCAAATCCGTAGTGGAATGCGCCGTCGATGTAAAACCAATTCCCATAGATATCGGGAGTGGTTATGGCCGGCGAGATGGCCGTGAGATATTTGCTGCCCCGCACCGCCTGCGCCCATTGCGTATAGCCGACGTAAGAACCGCCCATCGTCCCGAGCTTACCGCTGAACCAGGGCTGCTTTCCGATCCATTCATCAGTGTCGAAACCGTCGTTGGCTTCGTTCTTGAAGGCGTAGAAATGTCCATCCGAGTCCCAGCGGCCTCGGACGTCCTGCTCCAGGACCACGTAGCCTCTTTCGGCGAACCAGCGGGCCTGTGGAACCGATTGTGCTGTCGCGCGGTTGTATGGCGTACGAACCAGGATTGCTGGAAACCGGCCTTCCGCGTCCGGACGATAGATGTCGGTGGCCAGCGTGACGCCGTCGCGCATGGGTACGCGGACATTGGCTTCGGTGCGAACTTTGTACTTCGGTTGTGAGAGTTTAGCTTCGTCGTAATGAGAAACCGAATGCGGAAGCGTGGACTGTGCGCCAAGCCGCCCTGGGTGACTGCTCGGCAGCAGGGCCGCCGCCGAGACCAGAATTACCGCCACAGTAAGTCTCTTCATAGGAGATCTCGCGCTGGAATGCGCCATGATTGCATCACAAGCCCGTGGGAAGCGCAAAACGTCCTGTCCAAATCGGACTATTCATCCGGTTAGGACCACAGTCGGCGTCGGAGCCGGTGCCCGCACTTGACGGAATCTTGGCGCGCGTTTACCATTCCCTTGGCGAATGATGACCCCCCTTGGACGGCCGGTCCGTTGGCTGGCGGCTCTTGTTTTCACCTGCTCTTTTTCGCCAGCGAGCGATCTGCTGGTGGTCCATGGGCACATCTACACCGGCAATCCCAGGCAGCCCTGGGCGGAGGCGATCGCGATCACCGGGACGCGCATCGATGCCGTTGGCAGCGACGAGGAGGTCTTGCGCCGGAAAGAATCCAAGACCAAAGTGATCGACCTGGCCGGACGAACCGCGATTCCCGGAATTGTCGACAGCCACACTCACATCTGGTTCGGCGCTCTGGCTCTGCACGGTTTCAATCTGGCCACGCCGGAAGTCTACATCGAGCCCAAGGACGAAGCCGAACTGATTTCCAGGATCAAGGCTTACGCGGCAAGACATCCGAAGGATAAGGTCCTGTTTGGCCGGGTGCAGTTCCCGCCAACGGCCTCGCATGAATTGCTGGACCGGGCTGTGCCGGACCGCCCCGTCGTTATCCATGCGCCCACCGAGCACAGCTATTGGGTCAATGCGAAGGCGTTGCAACTAGCCGGTATCACCGAGCGACCCGCCGCCGATCCGGAGCTCGAGAAGTTCGTCGTTCGAGACAAGCAGGGGCATCCCACAGGTATTCTCCGGGAAGCGGCGATGCAGTTGATGGAGCGCGCGCTGCCGCTGCAGCCTCTCAGCGAGAAACTGGCCTGGATGCGCGATGCATCGCGCTATCTCAATCGCTATGGCATCACCAGCATCACCAACGCAACGGGTAGCCTGGCCGAAATTCAGCTTCTGGCGGCTTTGCGGGATCGCGGAGAGCTCACGGTACGCACCCGCATGGCCTTCGGCACGGTTGGCGCCAAGGTGAAACTGACGCCACAGTTCCTTGCCGATCTGGATAGGGCTCGCAAAACCTACCATGACGATTGGTTGTCCGCCAATCTTGTGAAATTCTTCGCGGATGGCGCCGGCGGGCCGCCGCTCTACGAGCCCGCGGAATACACGGCCCTGGTTCTCGAACTGGATCAGCGCGGTTATCAAATCATGACCCACGCGCTCTCGCCGGCAGCCACCCACATGGTCTTGGACGGCTACGAGGAAGTGGAGAAAGTGAACGGCGCGAGAGACCGCCGTTTCCGCATGGAACACGCGATCGCCGTGCGTCCCTCGGACCTGGGCCGCTTCGCGATACTCTCCGTTACCGCGAGCATGCAGCCGGAATTCTGTTGCTTTAACGATCCGCCCGGTAGCCAGACGAATGCCTGGCAGACGATTGAAAAGAGCGGCGGGAATCTGGCCTTCGGCAGCGACTGGCCGTGCACCTGGCCGCCTGATCCCCTGAGCGGCATCCAGCAGGCGGCAATGCGAGTAGTCCGAAAATTATTCACGGCGCCTTCGGAAGAGCCGAATCGTCCCACTTACGCCTCACCCGAAGAGCGACTTACCGTGCAACAGGCCGTCGACGCCTACACAAAAGCCGGCGCTTACGCCCGGTTTGCCGACACGAGCACCGGAACATTGGAAGCCGGCAAGGAAGCGGACTTGGCCGTATTGTCCCGGGACATCTTCAGCATTCCCCCGCAGGAGATCGGCAAGACCCATGTGGTTTTGACCATGGTTGGCGGTAGAACCGTATTTAATGAAATGGCGCCCTCACACCTCGCGAGGCCCCGTAGATAAACGCTTCCGCTGAGGAGGAACAGGTGTTAACCAGGCAGGCGGCGCGGGCGGTAGCGATCCTGGCCTGCGTTCTGGGTAGCCCAGGCTACCTCGCAGCGCAGGATCAACGGCTCTTGGAGCGAATTGAGGCGCTCGAAAAGCAGGTCGCGGAGCAGAACGCACGGATTCAAAATCTCGAGGACGTCGCCCAGATTGAGAAGCTGACCCGTGCGTACGGCTATTACGTCGACAAGAATCTGTGGGACCAGGTCGTCGATCTGTTCGCCGATGATTGCTCCGTTGAGATTGCTGCTCGCGGCGTCTATCTGGGGAAAAAAGGCGCCGACCGGCTTTTTCGCGGCGCGTTCGGGCACGGAAAAATCGGGCTGGCCCCCGGGCGCTTGTTTAATCACTTTCAACTCCAGGGCATCGTGGATGTCGATCCGGGCGGGCAAACGGCGAAGGGACGCTGGCGCGTCTTCGCGCAAATCGCGACTTACGGCAAGAGTGCCGTGTGGTCGGAGGGAATCTACGAGAACGTCTACCTGAAAGAAGACCGCATTTGGAAGTTCCAGAAGATGAGGTTCTGGCCCACTTACTATACGCCCTTCGATCAGGGCTGGGCAAAGAGAAATCTGCCGAACAACGGTCCCAGTAAGGAGTATCCTCCTGATCTGCCGCCCACCGATCATGCGGGCGTATACCCGGACCTGGATATGATCCCGCCGTTTCACTACAAGAATCCAGTGACGGGGAAGTAGGAGCAAGCGTTTATGCCTAAGTTAGTCCAGGTTGCTGCATTCACCGCGGCCGTACTCGCCGGCTTGATTCTGTGGCAACGATTGGCTGCGGGGCCGGCAGCCGCCGGAAATGAGGCCTTAGAGGCCAAAGTCGCGGAACTGGAGGCCAAGGTGCAAGTGCTGGACGACACCCGGCAGATCGAAAGGCTCCAACGCGTCTACGGCTACTATCTGGATAAGAAGCTCTGGGATGAAATCATTCCGCTCTTCACTGAGGACGCCAGCGTGGAAATCGGCGGACGCGGTGTCTATGTGGGCCGCACGAGCGTAGCGCATCTTTTCAAGGACGTGATGGGCGGCGGCAAGGAGGGCTTGGAATACGGCACGTTGCACAACCACATGCAACTGCAGGGCGTTGTGGATGTCGATCCTGGCGGCAAGACCGCCAAAGGCCGTTGGCGCGCCTTTATGCAGGTGGCTGCGTTGAATCGAACTGCACTCTGGGCCGAAGGGCCTTATGAAATCGAGTACGCGAAGCTGAATGGGAAATGGATGTTTCGCAAAATGCGCTGGTATCCCACCTACTACGTTCCCTTTGACAAAGGCTGGGACAAACTGGAGGCTCAACGAGGCGGCGCCAGTATGGCCGTGAACAAGCAATATCCGCCGGACTTACCACCCAGCGGCGACGCCAGGCCATTCCCTGAGGTGTCCGTCCCGGCGTTTCATTACAAGAACCCGATTACCGGAAAATGATTGGACCATCAACGAAGTAGAAGGAGGCACGATGAAGAACCGGTTTTGGGTGTGCGCAGTGATGGCGGCAACGGGAATCGCTGCGTTTGGCGCGCAAACAGGCTCCGCCACGGACTCCGAAGCGAAACCGATTCCGCGGACCGCCGGCGGCAAACCCGATTTCACCGGATTTTTCATGATCCAATACACGCCCAACATGGCCTTCGGCAAGGAAGATACCATCCCCTACACCCCCGCCGGAAAGGCCGCGTACCTCAACCACGACGCCAAAGACGATCCCACCGCGAACTGCTGGTACCCGGGCGTTCCGCGCATTATGCAGTCGCCGTACCCAGCCCAGTTCGTGCAGACGCCCAGCTACCTGGTGATCCTGTTCGAGTACATGCACACCTTCCGTTCCATCCCGCTCAACGGGCGTCCTCATCCCAGCGACATGGAGCCGGCGTTCCTGGGCGACTCCACCGGCCATTGGGAAGGCGACACGCTGGTGGTCGACACGACGGGCCTGAAAGGCCCGCCCTGGACGTGGCTGGATACGGCCGGACATCAGCACAGCGATCAATTGCACGTCACGGAGCGCTTCCGCCGCACCGCGGACAACATCGAATACCAATACACAGTGGACGACCCGGTGATGTACTCCAAGCCCTGGGTTCTCTCCCGCGTATTCAAACCTTTGCAGCTGAACCCGAAGCTGCCGGAACTGATCGAGTATTCCTGCAGCGAAAACAACAAGGA
>Ga0335073_10001121_pt1 | contig 35598 bp, 32 predicted proteins | sample Lox_Sample_22_FD_207093 | JGI IMG/M metagenome (GOLD analysis project Ga0335073, IMG submission 207093) | Soil microbial communities from Loxahatchee National Wildlife Refuge, Florida, United States - Lox_Sample_2.2 | ecosystem: Environmental > Terrestrial > Soil > Wetlands | place: USA... | reverse complement strand
TGCGCGCGCTGATGCGCGACGTCGGCGCGCCGCGCGGTGTCGCCGAGCTCGGCTACACCGAGGACGACATCCCCGACCTGGCCGCCGGCGCGCTCGCGCAGGTGCGGCTGCTCGCGGTGGCGCCCAAGCCGGTCGGCGAGGACGACCTGCGCCACATCATCGCCGCGTCGATGACGAACTGGTGAACCAGCTCGGGCGCCGTCGGCGCTTACGAGCACACGATGGCGACCACGCCGAAGCTCGTTCCCATCGGATGGTTCGGCTCGAACAGCAGCCCTGGGCGCGCGGCGATTCCGAACTCGGCGCCGGCAGCGCGGCCGACCGCCCCGGTGGCCTCGAAGTCGCCGGCCAGCAGCTTCGCTACTTGGAGCGGGGTCGCGTTCGCGGGAGGCTTGATGTCGGCAAACGCCCACTCGTCCTGCGCCAGACCCGGGCGCTTGCTCGCGCAGACGGCCCGCCCGATGTTCGAGGAGGCGAGATCCTCGGCCTGCCGCGCGGCTTGCTGGTCATGCGCGTAGGGCAGAGCGACGAAACGGCGAAGCGCCGCGGCGATCATCTGCGAGATGCCTCGATCCCGCGCGTACCGAACCCCCAGCTGACCACGCTCGTTGCGGAGCAGACACGACGCGAGGCCGGCGAGGTAACCCGGGGTGGCGGTGTTTATCGGCTGGGTGGCACCGGGCTGGGCGGCGCATGCTTTCGCCGCAGCGGCCGGGTCGACCGTCACACCGCGGGCCGCGCCGTTCGCGGTCCCGGTGAGCACGGCCGCTGACAGCGACGCACATATCGCCGCGGTGGCGAGGAAGCGTGGGAGGTGCAGGCCCATCGCTCAAAACTTACCCATTCCTCACCGAAGACACACGAGAAAGCTACGCCCGGCCGGCGTCCGGATACCGCGCCCGGGTGACGAAAGGCTCGCCTTCAAGCCGCCCAAACGCGAGCTCCTAGGAGGTCGTGTAGCCCGGAATCCCGACGCCGGCGCGCACCGGCCCCACGATCAGCACGCCCTGGTGGGCGCACGCCCCGAATGAGAACGGCACCTCCTCGGCCCTCGTCTCGCCGGGCGCATAGACCCGCAGCGCGATCGCCGGAACCTGGTTGGAGCAGAGGGCGCCCCAGTCGACCACGCGGAGGATCGCGTGTGCCGTGGCGCCGGCCGCGAGTGTCACCGTCGCGTGGTGCTGGCCGTTCCGGCCCGCCGACGGGCCGACCTGGCCGCCGCCGTTGCCCTCCGCCGAGACGCCGGGGAACCCGTTCAGCGTGCAGGCACGATGGCCGACGTTGCTGAACTCGAGCGGGTAGTAGGTGCTGCCCGCGGTTCCGCCGCCCAGACCGAGACCCAGCCATATCTGGGTGTTCGCGGCGCTGCAGTTCGGTGCGGCGGCCGCGGTCGCGCGGTGCGCCGACGCCACCGAGGTCGCCGCGCCGGCCGCGATCAGCACCGAGGCGTAGAGCGCGATGACTTCCGCCCGGCGTCGCCAGCTCATTCCGAACCTCCTCCTCATGTCCGACTCCCTCCCCACGGTTTGCTGAGACCGCTGCGAAACATATCTCCCAACCTTGTCCGAAGCGCGACATTTCGCGCACTCAAGCTGCGCAAAGTTCTCTGATTCTCACCGCTCCGAGCGCACGAGGGATTACGGTGCCCACGGCGGGCATCTCACACAGGAGGGGGCCGTGGAGAGCGCATACGACGTCGTGGTCGTGGGCTCCGGGTTCGGGGGCGGCGTGACCGCGTGCCGGATGGCGGAGCAGGGGCTGCGCGTGTGCGTCCTCGAGCAGGGCCGGCGGTTCGCACCCGACGACTTCCACGACCAGCCCGACCGGGCACCGTCACTGCTGTGGCATCCCGTGCTCAACCCGGGCGGGATGTTCGATCTGCGGATCATGAAGGACCTGAACGTGATCACCGGGGTGGGGGTCGGCGGCGGTTCGCTCGTCTACGCCAACGTGCAGCTCAGGGCACCGCCGGCGGTGTTCGACGAGGCGCCGTGGCCGGGGGCGATCACCCGCGCCGAGCTCGACCCGTACTACGACCGCACCGAAGAGGCGCTCGACCCGCACGAGACGCCGGCCGACCCCGAGCTGCGCAAGGTCGACGCGTTCGATGCCATGAGCGCGCGCGCCGGCCGCACCGCTACGCGGCTACCGCTCGCCGTGCATTTCGGCGAGGACCGCCATCATCCGTTCAGCGGCGTCCTCCAGAAGGGCTGTCAGAACCTCGGCCGATGCGACATCGGCTGTCCGGTGTGGGCTAAGAACACGGTCGACATCACCTACATCGCGCGCGCCGAAGCTCACGACGCCGAGGTGTATCCGCTGCACGAGGTGCAGCGGATCGATCCGCCCGAGCGCGCCGGCGGCCGGTGGCGCGTGAGCTTCCGCGATCTCGAGTCCCGGGCCCGCGGCACCGTCGAGGCACCGGTGCTGGTCATGGCTGCCGGGACGCTCGGGTCCAGTCGCCTCCTGCTGGGGAACCGCCGGCGGCTCACGCGTCTCTCGCCGGCGCTCGGAAGCCGCTTCTCGGGCAACGGCGACGCCCTCGCCCTGGCCATCAACCCAGGCGCGGCGGGCGTCACCGGCGCACACACCGAGAAGGGTCCGAGCATGACCAGCCGGATCGATTACGCGGACGAGATGGGGTTCATGGTCGCCGACGGCGGCCTGCCCGCCAACTTCGGCTTCGTGCTCGACATCGTTCGCGGCGTGAGCGGGCTCACTGGCTGGGGCCAGGTCGTCGTGCGCGCCAAGCGGGCGGCGACGAGGCTCGGCATCACCGACCGGCACGTGACGCAGCGCGAGGTGAAGGTGACGCCGAAGCCGATCGACGACACGCTCATTTTCCTGATGATCGGGCGCGACGCGGCCGACGGGCAGATGCGCCTGACGCCGCTCTTCCGGAGCCTCGATATCCGCTGGCGCAAGGCCGACAGCGCGACCCTGTTCGGCAACATGGGAAAGGTCGCGTCCGAGCTCGCCGACGCGGCGGGCGCACGGCCGTTCTACGCCCCCGACGCCGGCCCGCTCAGCAAATTCATCACGGTCCACCCGCTCGGCGGCTGTCCCATGTCCGAGGACCCAAGCGCCGGGGTGACCGATGACCGGGGGCGCGTGCATGGCTACGAAGGCCTCTACGTGCTCGACGGCTCGATCGTTCCCACCGCGCTCGGGGTGAATCCGTCAAAGACGATCGCCGCTCTCGCCGAGCGAGGCGTCGAGTACCTGCTCACGGAACGAGGTCCCTAGGTGAGCGCCCCGGCAAACACAGCCTCATTCGCCTTTCGGCAAACGTGGAAGAACCATCTTGGCAATCAGCGTGTCAACCCGCTGCGCATCTACACGCCGACGTCCATCGAGCAAGTACGCGAGATCGTGCAGGAGGCCGAGGCAGCCGGCGTCACCGCGCGCGCGGTTGGGTCGGGACACTCGTGGTCGGACGTCGCGCTGACGCGAGGCTTCCTGATCGAGACGAGCGGTCTGGCCGAGCCGCTCGCCGCCGGGCCTGACTTCCTGCGCGAGGACTGGAAGGGCAGGGATCTCGTCCAGACCCAGGCGGGCATCCGCATCAGAGAGCTGAACAGTTACCTCGACGAGCGGGGACTCGGCCTGCTCAACATGGGCGGCTATGACCACCAGACCGTGGCCGGAGTGATCTCGACCTCGACCCACGGCTCCGGCATCGAGTTCGGCCCGCTCAACGACTTCGTGCGGTCGTTCGACGTCGTCGCCGCCGGCGGCGCGGTGTACCGGATCGAACGTGCCGACGGCCCGACCGATCGCCGCGCCTACGAGGAAGCGTACGGCGAGAGTCGGACCTTGATCCAGGACGATCACTGGTTCAACGCAGCCGTGGTCGGGATGGGCTGCATGGGCGTGATCTGCACCGCCACCCTTCAGGTCCGCTCCAGGTACTACCTGCGCGAGGTGCGCGAATTTCACACGTGGGAGGAGGTCCGCGCCGACCTCGTCGAGGGTGAGGTGCTGAGGCGAAACCGTCACTACGAGGTGCTGTTCAGCCCGTATCACCTCAAGCGCGCATATCCGTGCCTGGTGACCACGCGGAACATCACGACCAACCCGTCGCATAAGCCGCTCGACAAGCGCACCCGCAACTGGGCCGTCGAGTTCGCCTCGGCCTTCCCATTGACGCCGGACATCCTCAACCTGATCGTCGACCTACGGCCAAATTGGTCACCCTGGATGCTCGAGAACGCGATGCGCGCGCTGATCAAGAAGGAGTACGACAACGTCTCCTACAAGGTGCTGAACATCGGCACCGCCAACCTGCTCCCCGCCTACTCGACCGAGATCGGGGTGCCGATGGACGGCCGTCACATCGAAGCCGCCGACGCGATCATCCGCGCGGCCGGAGAGGAACGCAAGCTCGGCGACGTCTACCAGAGCTCACCGATCTCGTTCCGGTTCGTCCGCGCATCGGACGCCTACATGTCGATGATGAATGGACGCGACACGATGATGATCGAGCTGATCCAGCTCAGCCGCTGCGACGGCGGCTACGAGCTGAACGCCGCCTACGAGGAGGCACTCGGCAAGCTCGGCGGCCGGCCGCACTGGGGACAGGTGAACACGCTCACCGCCGGGGGGGACCTGCTGGCCACCATGTATCCCCATTACGGTGACTGGCTCGATATCTACCGTCGGTTGAACTCGAGCAGCGTGTTCGACAGCCCGTTCACCGAGCGCGTCGGCATCTCCGCCCCACGCTTCACCGCATGACGGAGCCAGACCTGCCGCCTCAGGCAGTGGCCGACCCCAACCGGCGTGCCGACTGGCTCGAGCTCGTCGAGCTGCTGGTCGTGCTCGTCGCGGCCGCGGCCTACGTCTACGTGATCGGGTGGGTGATCACGTGGGTGCGGTTCTCGGCGGCGCGCCTGCCCGTGGACGCCTCGCTGCCGATGATCGCCAACCAGGTGCTGTTCCTGGCCGGCCTGCGCCTGGTGGTGGTGATGGCGATCGTGTTCGCCGCCATGTGCGCGGTCGCCTGGGCGGTCCACGCCTGGACATGGGAGCACCGCGCGCCCGAATGGCACAGCGTGATCAAGCACGGCCGCGTCGAGGCGGCCAGACGCCACCGGCGCATCTTCCGCCGCGGCAGCGTCAAGGAGGCCCTGGAGTTCAGCTCCCAGCCGCCCGCGGACCTCGACCCGGCGCCGGTCGGCGATACGTTCGTGCGCGTCATCGCCGGCTTCGACGTAGGCGTCATCGCGGGCACGTTCGGCCTGGCCGTGGCGCGAATCCTGAAGACCTTCATCGATCAGGCGTGGGCGCCGGGGCCGTGGTGGGACCTGCTCGCGCCGTGGGCGCTGGTGACCGCCATCCTCGCGCTGATCTTCGCGTGGCTCGGCCCGCTGTGGGGCAACCGCTTATTCCACACGGTGCTGTGGATCGCGGTCGTCGTGGTCGCGCTCGTCTCGGAGGCTCCCGTCGGGTTGCTGCTCCTGACCTGGGCGGGGATCGCCTCCGGGGGGCGGACGTTCGGGCGGGTGCGGAGCTCTCAGAACCGCGGCGTGCTCGCCTCCGATCATCCGCGGCATCTCGCGTTCGCGCTGTCGCCGCTGCCGTGGCTGCTGCTGACGGTGTACGCGCTGGTCGGGATCGCCTACTACGGCCAGCCGCCGGTGACCTTTTCCCAGACGACGGTCTCGAGCGCTTCCGGCGTCCGCGTCGGCGGCTACCTCGCGCGCACCGGCAGCGGTCTGTACCTCGTCACGTGCACGCCGCTCGCCGATGCCACCTCGGCCAACGTGCTCGTGTCGGTCGTTCCGCCCTCGGCGATCAGGTCGACGGCCACCGGATCAACCCCGTTCGTCGTGGATTCGGGCCTGCGGCCGTCGCTGCCGACCGTCGTCCTCCACGCGTTCGGGATCGACGCGAGCACGCCGGCGTGGATCAGGCCCGAGGTGCGTGCGATCCGGCCCACCTGCGCCGGCGATCCGCTGCCGGCTTCGAGCATCGGCTATGCCGTGCCGCAACTCGGGGCCGGGGTGATCGCGGGACCGGCGCCCCCGGGCGGCCGGGCCGTCGACGGAGAGGCGCCGATCGAGCAGACGAGCCCGGGAATCGCGGCGCTCGCCCGCCGCTTCCAGCCGACCGTGCTCGTGACCGTAGCCGATCCGTTCTGGCCGGTGTCGGTCGGGGCGCTGCTCGCCGACCGCGGGTCGGGCGGCCAGGTCACGTGCCTGCAGCACCTGCCGTCGATGGCCTGCCCGGCGAAGACGTCCCGGCCCGCGCCGACCATGGCCGAGCTTGGAATGACGGGCAGCGGCCCGGACGATTTCCTCGAGTATCCGACCTCGCCGGCGCTGAGCACCGGGCCTGGCCCGCAGCTCGACGCGTTCCTGCGTGGGCAGTCGACCGCTCCGGGCGCGATCCCCACGCTCCGCCGGCGACTCGCCGATCCGGGCCTCGTCGATCCCTGGCGGACGGCCGAGATCTACTTCTACTACGCCCAGAACACGAACCCCGCGACCTGGCCGGCACCCGATGCGGCCATCAAGGGCAGCTTCATCGCGCTCCAGTACTGGTTCTTCTACGCCTACAACTACTACCCGACCGTGGTCGACGCCTCGTTGATGAACGACGACCCCGACGCGGGCGATCTGATCAACACCGACCTGCACCAGGGCGATTGGGAGCACATCACGGTGCTGCTCGACCGCAAGACCCAGCAGCCGGAGTGGGTGTACATGGCCCGCCACAGCAGCGAAGGCCAGTACTACCCGTGGAACAGCCCGCTGCTCACCTTCGACCAGGGACACGTGGTCGTCCAGGCCGCCATCGGCGGGCACCCGACCTACGACGCCCACTGCCGGGAGGCCCTGCGCTTCGCGCCGGCGCTGGGGGCGATCCGTGGCCGCGTCGCCGATTGGGTGGTGTGCGGGTCGGGCCGGTTCGCTTTCCGCTGGCAGACGACGCCGCTGGTCGACCTCGCCACCGCCTCGTGGTCGTGCTGGGAGGGGCATTTCGGGGTGGCGTCGCCGTCCGAGATCGGCGCCGCCAAACTCAACGAGGGCTCGATCCAGCGGACGATCGACGCCGACTACGACGTCGCCGGCCCCCGCTCACCGCTGTGGCAGGCTGAGAACGGCCGCCTCGCCGCCGACCAGACGGCGCAGGCGGGCAAACCGCCGCCCACGAACCATGGCGTGTGCGCCGCCGGGAACCCGGCCGGGCCCGAGCAGGCGGCGATCAAGAGCGGACTCTGATCCAATCCAGCCTCGAGTGAGCCACGGTAAGGAGATCCCCTACGGGTCATGGCCGACCCCGCTCACGGCGGAGGTGGTGATCGCCTCGGCCACCGGCCTCGGTGGGCTCGCCGTCGACGGAGCCGACATCGTCTGGTCTGAGAGCCGCCCCGAGGAGGCTGGCCGGGTCCAGCTCGTCCGCCGCTCCGCCTCGGGCGAAACGACGGAGTTGGTCCCCGACGCCTTCAGCGCGCGCACGAGGGTGCACGAGTACGGCGGGGCGGCGTGGTGGACGCGCGACCGCGTGCTGTGGTTCGCCAACTGGTCCGACCAGCGCCTGTACCGGATTGGCGCCGACGGCGCAGCCCCGGTCGCGCTCACCCCCGAGCCGCAGACGCCGGCCGGCGATCGCTACGCCGATGGCGACCTGCGCCCCGACGGCGCCCAACTCGTCTGCATCCGCGAGCACCATCCCCCGGATGGGCGGGGCGCAGTCGACGTGGTCAACGAGATCGTCACGCTCGATCCCCACCACCCTGGGACCCCCACGCCGATCGTCACCGGCCCGGACTTTGTCGCCCATCCGCGCTTCAGCCCCGACTCCAAGCGCCTGTGCTGGATCGAGTGGGATCACCCCAACATGTCGTGGGACGGCACGCGCCTGAAGGTTCGCCGCCTCGACAGCGGCGCCGAGAGCGTCCTCGCGGGCGGGCCGGAGGAGTCCGTGCTCGAACCCGCATGGCAGGCCGATGGATCGCTCGCCTTCATCAGCGACCGGAGCGGCTGGTGGAACCTGTACCGCTGGGACCCCGTCGAGGACCGCATCGAGGCGCTCGTGGAAACCGACGCCGACGTCGGCCTGCCCGCCTGGAGCCTGAGCGGGGCGCGCTACGCGACCCTGCCCGACGGTCGCATCGTCTACGCGGCCTCCCGCGACGGTCACGACGGCCTCGCCGTGCGCCGCCCCGACGGCACCTCAACCGAACTGCCGACCCCGTTCTCGGTGATCGACGACGTCCGGGTGGCCGGCGAGGACGGGGTCGTGGCCATCGCCGCCAGCCCGATCGCCGAAGCGGCGATCGTGCGGATCCGGCTCGACGGCGAGCCGCCGGCGATCGAGACCCTCCGCCCGCCGCGCGACCTCAGCCGCTACGGCGTCGCCCCCGGTTACCTCTCCCAGCCAGAGGCGATCGACTTCCCCACGGCCGGCGGATACCGGGCCCACGCCCTCTTCTACGCGCCGGTCAACCCCGACATGGCCCCGCCGGCGGACGAACTTCCGCCGCTGCTGGTGATGATCCACGGCGGGCCGACCGCGCAGGCTCACCCCGCGCTGCAACTCGGCATCCAGTACTGGACGACCCGCGGGTTCGCCGTGGTCGACGTCGACTACCGCGGCTCGAACAGTTACGGGCGCGAGTATCGCAACCTGTTGCGCGGCGCCTGGGGAGTGGCGGACGTCGAGGATTGCCTGGCGGCGGCGCGGCACCTCGCCCGGGAGGGTCGCGTGGACCCCGAGCGGATGTGCATCAGCGGTGGCTCGGCGGGCGGCTTCACCGTGCTCGCCGCGCTGGCGCGTGCGGACACCCCGTTCGCCGCCGGCGCCGATAGCTACGGCATCGCCGACCTCGAGGTCCTCGCGCAGGACACGCACAAGTTCGAGAGCCGCTACCTCGACCGGCTGATCGGTCCGTACCCCGAGCAACGCGAGCGCTACGTCGAACGCTCGCCGATCCACCACCTCGACGAGCTGCGCCGGCCCCTGATCGTGCTGCACGGCCGCGAGGATCCCGTCGTGCCGCTCAGTCAGTCCGAGATGATCGTGTCCGCGCTTCGCGCCAACGGAGCGCCGGTTGCCTACATCGTCTTCGACGGCGAACAGCACGGCTTTCGCCAGGCCCCCAACATCCGCCGCGCGCTCGAGGCCGAGCTCAGCTTCTACGCCCAGGTGTTCGGCTTTGAGCTCCCTGCGGCCGAGCACATCGAGCCGGTGGAGATCGAGAACCTCATCCGGCCCTGACCCTATCCTGCGAGCGTGGCCCACGCCGGCGGCACGTTCCTCGTGGCACGTAACCCCGACCCGGACAGCTCGCTTCCGTACCTGCTGCGACTGCCCATCGACGGCGGGATCGAGCTGAAGGCCAGGGCACCGTGGCCGGCGACGGCGCGCGTGTACTGCCATCCCGTCGACGACTGGCCCACTGGCGCGGAGACGCTCGAGGAGGTGCCGGTGCGCCACTGCGGTCGCCGGGGCAAGGCGATCGATCTCACGCTCGACCGCGCTCGCAATAACCGCTCGCAGTTCATCTTCACCGAGCCGCATACCGGCCGGCCGAGCGGCCGCCAGATGATCTTCTGGCAGACCGCCCGCACCGTCCGCCGCGCGCGGCCCGGGCAGCGGGCACCGACGCGCCGGGCTCCGGGTCCGCGGACGCTGACGATCGAGGTCGACTCCCGCGAGCGCTACCCATATAAGTTCGCGGGGCGGGATGTCGAGTGCCGGCGGAGCGCCCTGCCCTGCGGTGACTACGCGGTACGACTCGGCGACCGCGTGTTGGCCGCGGTCGAGCGCAAGACGCTCGAGGACTACATCCACTCGATCGTCGACGGCTCGCTGCCCTTCGCGCTGTCAGAGCTCGCCACCCTTCCGAGCGCGATCGTCGTCGTCGAGGCCCGCTACTCGCAGCTGCTGAACGCCCCGCGCGTGCAGCCGGGCTGGCTCGCCGAGCTGACCGCGCGGCTCCACGTCCGCTACCCCAACGTCCCGACGGTCTTCTGCGATTCCCGCAAGCTCGCCGAGGACTTCGCCCACCGCTTCCTCGCCGCCGCCGTCGCCGAGCAGGGCGCCTAGATTCCGAGCACCCGTTCGGTCGCCTCGTCCGGCACGCCACCGAAGTAGCTATCGAGAACGGCTCGAAATACGTCGTTGCCCGGGTCGGCTCGGGCGAACAGCGTCATCGATGAGCGCAGCTTCATCGCGTCGATCCCACCGAAGACGTCCTGCGCGCTCCGGTCGCGGAGCTCGGTGAGGATCCGCGCTGACTCGGTCAGGCGCGGACCGAGCAGGGGATGGGCCAGATACGCCTCGGCCTCGGCCAGGGACGAGATCGCAAAGCGCCTCGAGATCGGGCTCTGCCCGAGGCCGGCGATCTGCGGGAACACGAACCACATCCAGTGGCTGCGCTTCCGGCCCGCGCGCAGCTCCGCGATTGCGGCCCCGTACGTGCCGCCCAGGTCCTGCGCGGCCACGAAGCGCTCGAGCTCGAAGGGATCGTCCACTTCACGCGCCACGATAGGGATGCCGGCGAACGGCGGCTCCCCCGCCGATTACGCCGTCGCGCTCCGGGTGAGCCGCCATCCGGGGTCGTGGCTCGTGCTGTCGGCAAGCTCGAGCGTCCACACGAGCGCTTGCTCCACTCGCGGTCGGTCGCTCTCGTTCCAGCCACCGTCGGCGGCGACCGTAGTAGCGTAGGCCGATGGCGGTCGCCCGGTTAGCCCTCGCCAGCTTCGCGGACGGCGAGGTCCGCCTGAGCGACGAGGTCGAGTTGTACGTGCGCACGTACACGACGCTGCTGCGCTCGAGCGGGGAGACGCAGCTGCGCGTGCTCGAGCCCTCGCACATGGCGATGGGATCGAGCCTGCATCCACTCGCCGCGAGCGAGGAGCTCGACCTCGGGGCCTTCATCTACGCGGTGCGCCGGCTCCCGGACGGGATCGTGGGGGCCGACCTGGTGGTGATGGGGCAGGAGGTCGAGCAGCTGAGCGCCGCCGGAGTCCCGGTGGAGACCTGGGCGCAGGACGAGGCCCCCGCCCGCCGGCGCCGGTGGTACGACAGCGGAAACGGAACCCTCGCCGTGCTCCTGGCCAGCGCCTCCGACGTCGACGACCTCGTTCCCACGCTGGTCGCCTTCCAGATCGAGTGGAACAAGCTCCGGTTCCGACAGCGCGCCGCCGGATGGCCGACGGTCGGCTCGCCCGACGTTCTCGCCGAGGAGTGCGCGCGCGAGCTCGGCGGGAGCCCCGATGACTGGGCCCGCCTGCGCGAAGCCTGGGGCGAGCGGTTCGGCGAGCGGGTGCGGCTGATCGGCGAGCGGCGGCTGTCATTGCGCGTGCGCATGCTGGGCGGCACCCACACCGGCTACGCGCGCCTGACCCGGCGCTGGTGGACGCCGGTCAGCGCCGAGCTCGCGGATTTGGTCCCGCCCACCCTGACCGAGCGCCCCCTGTACTTCGTCAGCTCCAACTCGCACAGCCTCGTCAACATCGTCACCGGCATCGCCCGCGAGCGCGAGGATGAGCTGGTGGCGTTCGTCGAGCAACTCGACGAGGAGGACATCCTGCGCCAGGAGCTGGCCGCCTTCCGCGAGGGCCGCAGCGAGGGCTCGTGGGAGAACTTCCTGTACTTCATCGCCCGCCTGTACTTCGACGAGCGAGGAGCGGACGCCAAGGCCGAGCGCCGGGCCACCGAGCTGCGCAAAGGCGTCACCCACCTGCGCTCAACCACCGCGCTGCGCGTGCCCGCCCAGATCATCTCGCTGGCCGCGCTCGACCCGCGGGCACTCGATCCTCGCGTCGGCGACATCGACGCCGCCAAGCTGGCCGCGAGCGGCGCGGTGATCGTCAACATCGACTATCCGCTCGGCGTGGCCGCCTACAACATCCTGCGCGAGGTGGCCGTCGACCGGGCAGCCCTGCGCGGGGTCTACGTCCTGGGTAAGGCGGCCACGCTCAACGCCGACGTCGGCGACGTGATGATCTCGAACGTCGTCCACGACGAGCACTCGGGTTCGACCTACTGGCTCGACAACGCCTTCAGCGTCGACGACCTCGCCTCCGACCTGCGCTTCGGCACGGGCCTCGACAACCAGCGCACGGTCACGGTCAAGAGCACCTTCCTCCAGAACCGCTCCTACCTCGACTTCTACTACCGCGAGGCGTTCACCGTGGTCGAGATGGAGACCGGTCCGTACCTCGACGCCGTGTATGAGATCGCCGACGCCGACCGCCACCCCGTCGGCGAGGCGGTCAACTTCTCAAAGCTCCCGCTGGACCTCGGGATCATCCACTACGCCTCAGACACCCCGTATACGCAGGCGCGCACGCTCGGCGCGCGCGGCCTCAGCTACTACGGGATGGACTCGACCTACGCGTCCTCGCTCGCGATCCTGCGGCGGATCCTCCGCCTCGAGCGAGTGCTCGTCGACAGCGACCGGGGACGCGAGCTGACCCGGCCTTACGGGATGCCGGTGATCCGCCCGGACGCCTAGCCTAGCCGGCGCGGCATGATGGGTGCGGGGGGTACGATGACCGCATGGTCGCGGTACTCGTTGTCGTGGGCGTCGTCGTTGTGCTTGGTCTCGGCTTCTACTTCACCCGAGGGGCAGGGGGTCCGCCTCCCCTCGATGGCGAGGGGAGGCTGATCGACGCCGAATCGCGCGCAGGACCGCTCGGAAAGCCGATGCCATGGGCCGAGGACGTTCCGCAGCCCAGCCGACACTGGAATACATCGCCGACGCCGGGACGGCAACGGAGGACGCATGGGCGCGCGAGGAAGCGCGTTACCGTGCGAAGAACGACCGAGAGCAGCAAGCCTGACGGACGATTCGCCTCGGTCAGACCCGGCGACCACCAGCTTGCCGCCCATCTGGTGCGCCTCCTGGGCCTTGGCGACGATCGTGCCTAAGGCCCGAAGCTCATCCTCCCACGCGAGACTCGGGACATGGCACCTGGGGGGTGCTTATAGCCCGGGCGCGGCTCCATCGGCCGGGGTTTCGGGCGTAACGCCCGCGCCGGCTTGGCCTTGTACACCCTCTCCTGCACCTTGGCGACGATCTCATCGAACGGGATCGACGACAGCGGGTACGCGTCGCTGCCCACCTCGAAGCTTCCGAACAAGCTGAACTGGACGCCGCTCGGCATGTCGAACATCTGGAGGAAGCCGTCGACCGGGCCGAGGCCGCCGAGGAACCCCGCCTGACAGAGCCGGCCGCGCGTCCGGGCCCGCTTTCAGCGAGTCGCGCAGGACGCCGTTGCCGACCAGATCCAGCGCTCGGTCGACGCCGCCCGGGACGAGGCGCCGAACCGTCGCGGCGATCTCGCCGGTCTCGATCACGACCTCGTGTGCCCCAGCGAGCGCAAGAGCTCCGCGCGGTCCTCGCGACGCGTGGTGGCGACCACGCGAGCCCGCAGGTCACTGGCGATGTTGACCGCGGTCGGTCAACGTGCGCCAGACGCCGGATCACGCCTCGAGGCTACTAGGCTCCTCACGGTGAAACGAGTCCTTGTCTTCTGCGGCTCAAGCCCCGGAGCCCGGCCCGAGTACACGGCCCACGCCGAGGAGCTGGGCCACCTGCTGGCCGCGCGCGAGCTCGAGCTCGTCTACGGAGGCGCCCACGTCGGCTTGATGGGTGCGCTGGCCGACAGCGCGCTGAGCGCGGGCGGAACGGTGATCGGCGTGATCCCGACCCGGCTCGTCGACGCTGAGGTCGCCCACCCCGGCCTGACCAAGCTCCACGTGGTCGAGACCATGCACGAGCGCAAGACGCTGATGGGCGAGCTGTCCGACGCGGTGATCGCGCTCCCCGGCGGCACCGGCACCCTCGACGAGCTGTTTGAGCTGTTCACCTGGAAGCAGCTCGGGCTGCACCGCAAGCCGATCGGCCTGCTCGACGTGGCCGGCTACTGGCAGCCGCTCCTCGGCTTCCTCGAGCACGCGGTCGACGAGCGCTTCCTGCGCGAGGAGCACCTGAAGACGCTGCTCGTCGAACGCGACGCCGGCGCGCTCCTGGACCGGCTGGCCGCCTATGAGCACCCCGCGGTCGACAAATGGCTCGACCGCAAGCTTGCCGACGCCCGTCAGACCGTGCCGAACACCCGGTCGCCCGCGTCGCCCAAGCCGGGCCGGATGTAGGCGTTCTCGTCGAGCTCGCGGTCGACCGCGGCGGTCCAGATGGGAACTTCTGGGTGCGCGTCCTGCACCGCCTCGATCCCCTGAGGCGCGGCCACCAGGCACACGAGCTCGAGCTGACGGGCTCCGGCCCGCTTGAGGTGCTCGAGCGCGTGGACGGCACTGCCGCCGGTGGCGAGCATCGGGTCGAGCACGTACACGCGGGCCTTCGGGAGCCCGGGAGGCAGTCGCTCGTAGTAGCCGACCGGCACGTGCTCCTCCTCGTCGCGATAGATGCCCACGTGGCCGACCCGCGCGTCCGGGAGCAGGCGCAGGAACCCCTCGACCATCCCCAGCCCGGCCCGCAGGACCGGCACCACCGCGACCTCGTCGCGCACGCGAACGCCGCGCGTGGCCTCAAGCGGCGTCTCGATCTCGACCTCCCTGACCGGCAGCTCGCGCGCCACCTCGACGGCCATGATCGCTGAGGCCTCGAACAGCGCCTGGCGGAACGCGCGGTGCGGCGTCTCCCGGTCGCGCAGGACCGTGAGGCGATCGGCGAGCACCGGGTGCTCGACCTGCCTGAGCGTCTGTGGCACGGCCGCGATGCTAATGGAGCACCGGTTGCCAAAGGGCGTCCCACAGGAATAGGGTCGAGATCGCACACCGGAGTGGGACATGTCCAACAAAGGAGGGGAAGTGCGCGCATTAAGCGTTCGACTGTTGCGATCGCGCTGGTTGCCGGTCGCGGGGGCAATCATCGTTGCCAGCCTGGTCCCGATCGGGTTGGCGTCCGCCGCGGCCGGCCATGGCTCGGCCACCCACCGCGGCGGCGACTATGGTCGTCGTGGCGACCACGCGCAGTGGGTGAGCACGTGGTCGGCCAGCCCGCAGGTCGCGGTCCCGGGAGCTCTATCCGAGACCGGTTTCGACGACCAGACCGTCCGCAACATCGTGTTCACCAGCGTGGGGGGCGACATGGTCAGGGTTCGTTTCAGCAACTCGTTCGGCACCACGCCGCTGGAGATCGGGGCGGCCTCGATTGCCGTGGCGGGTACGGGGGCGGCCACGTCCGGGCCACCGGTCCCCTTGACGTTCGGGGGCCAGTCCTCGGTCGAGATCCCGGACGGCGCCGAGGCGCTGAGCGATCCGGTCCGGATGTACGTACCCCGGCTGAGCGACCTCGACGTCAGCGTCTACCTGCCGCAGTCGACCGGACCGGCGACGAATCATTCCGACGCTCAGCAGGTCAACTACTACGCCTCCGGGGACCAAACGTCCGATAGCACCGGGACCCCCTACACGCAGCAGACGCAGTCGTGGTTCTTCATCGACTCCGTCGACGTGACGGGTGGGCGCGGTGATCTCGGAACGCTGGTGGCGTTCGGCGACTCGATCACCGATGGGTTCCATTCGACCGTCGGCGCCAACACCCGCTGGCCGAACGACCTGGCGCGGCGGCTGGATTCCCGTCAGGACACCCTCGCCGTCGCGGACGAGGGCATCAGCGGCGACCGCGTGTTGACCAGCGACGTGTGCTGCGGCGTGAACGCCCTGGCGCGCTTCGACCGCGATGTCCTCGACCGGGCGGGCGTCAAAGAGGTCATCCTGCTGATGGGGATCAACGACATCGGCTTCAGCGTCACCGCGCCCAACCCGCTGACCAACCCACTCACCGACGTGTCGGCGGATCAGATCATCGCCGGCTACGAGCAGATCATCGCCCAGGCGCACGCGGCCGGGTTGAAGATCTTCGGCGCCACGCTGACGCCGTTCGAGGGTGCCTCGTATTACTCGGCCGCGGGCGAGGCCAAGCGCGAAGCGGTCAACCAGTGGATCCGCACGAGCGGAGCATTCGATGGGGTGATCGACTTCGACAAGGTCGTGCGGGATCCGAGCAACCCGCTGATGATCGCCCCGCAGTACAACAGCGGCGATTCCCTGCATCCCAACGACGCGGGCTACCAGGCGATGGCCAACGCCATTCCACTGGGGCTGCTGTTGGGCAACGCGCGCTGAGCGGATAGCGGTCGAGCCCGTCGACCATCCATGGGGTCGGCCTCCAAGCGAGGCCGACCCCCCAATTCACCCCGCGATAGGCTCGCGCGCCCATGACGCGTGTGAACGTCGAGCTGAAGGCGGTCGACCCCGACCCCAAGGCCACGGCGGCGCGCTGTGAGGCTCTCGGCGCCGCGCCCGCCGGCACGCTCGAGCAGCGCGACGCCTACTTCCACGCTCGCCGCGGCCGGTTGAAGCTCCGCTCCCAGGGCGAGGGCAGTGAGCTGATCGCCTACCGGCGCGCCGACGACGCCGAGGCCACGGAGAGCGTGTACGTGCGCGTCCCCGTCCCCGAGCCGGCCCTCCTCACCGCGGCGCTCGACGCGGCGCTCGGATCGGTCGTCGTCGTGGTCAAGCGACGCCGCCTGTTCACGTGGGAGGGGGTCCGGATCCACCTGGACGAGGTCACGGGACTAGGAAGCTTCATCGAGTTCGAGGCCGTCCTCCCCGAAGCCGGCGACCCCGCCACCGCGCGCGAGAAGCTCGCCTATCTCCGTGCGCAGCTTGGAATCGAGGACGGCGCGCTGGTGTCGAGCTCCTACGCCGACCTCCTGCTCGACGGCCCCCAGGCGCTGCTGCGCGCGGCTTCCGAGGTCATGCCCAACGCGTACGCGCCCTACTCGGAGTTCAAGGTCGGCGCCGCCGTGCGCGGCGCGAGCGGCGGGATCTATGTCGGCGCCAACGTCGAGAACGCCGCCTACCCCCAGGGACAGTGCGCCGAGGCCTCGGCCCTGGGCGCGCTCGTGGCGGCCGGCGAGACGGCGATCACGGGCGCCGCGGTGGTGGCGGAGCGGCTCGAGCATTGCCCCCCGTGTGGGGGCTGCCGGCAGCGGCTGAACGAGTTCGGCGGGCCGGACACGCCGGTGTATCTCGGGCGTCCGGGCACTGAACCGCTGACGGTGACGCTGGGCGAACTGTTGCCCGGGTCATTCGGGCGCGAGGCCCTCGGCGAAGGCGCCGCCGTTAGGCGCCGCCGAAAATATCCCTCATGAGTCTCGGCGCACCGCGGGTCGGGATCGTGCTCGGGTCCGGGCTGGGCGCGGTCGCCGACGCCGTCGAGAATCCGGTGGTCGTCGGCTACGAGGAACTCCCGGGCTTCCCCCGCCCCACGGTCGAGGGGCACGCCGGACGGGCCGTGATCGGGACGATCGGTCGCGTCCCGGTGGCCGTGCTCCAGGGCCGGGCGCACCTGTACGAAGGAGGGGATCCCGATGCGATCCGAGCGCCGATCCGAGCCCTGCGGGCCGCCGGCGCCGAGATCCTCGTGCTCACGAACGCCGCGGGGTCGCTCCGTCCCGAGGTCGGGCCGGGGTCCCTGATGGCGATCACCGACCACATCAACCTGACCGGCGTGAACCTGCTGATGGGCCCGAACGACGACGCGATCGGGCCGCGGTTCCCATCCCTGCGCGACGCCTACGATCCTGCCCTGCTGGACGACCTGCGCGAGTCGGCTCAGGAGCTCGACATCGACCTGGCCGAGGGCGTGTACGTGGCCGTCACCGGCCCGAGCTTCGAGACGCCGGCCGAGATCCGCGCGTTTCAGCGGCTCGGCGCCGACGCCGTCGGCATGTCGACGGTGCAGGAGACGATCGTCGCCCGCCACTGCGGGCTGCGCGTCGCCGCGGTGTCGGTCATCACCAACCTCGCCGAAGGCTTGACCGATGAGCCGCTCAGCCACGAGCAGACGCTCTGCACCGCCGAGGCCGGCGCCGGCGACCTGGCGCGGCTGCTGCTGGGGTTCATCTCGGGATGCTGACCGCCGAGCTGATCCGGCGAAGACGCGACGGCGGCGAGCTGTTGCCGGCCGAGATCGAGCAGCTCGTCTTCGGGATCGCCGATGGGAACGTCACCGACGCCAGATCGGCGCGTTCGCAATGGCGATCGTGTGGCGCGGGATGACGGCGGCCGAGCGGGTGGCGCTGACCGGCGCCATGACCCGTTCGGGCGACGTCCTCGACTGGAGCGACGCCGGGCTCTCAGGGCCAGTCCTCGACAAGCACGCCGGCAACGAGCTGCCGACGACGGCCCTCCTCACCGACATGAACCAGGTCCTCGGCCGCTCCGCGGGCAACGCCGTCGAGGTCCGCGAGTCGATCGACCACCTGACCGGCGCGGCCCACGACGCGCGGCTAGTCGAGGTGACACTCGCGCTGTCCGCCGAGGTGCTCGTGCTGGGGAAGCTGCAGCCGGACCTCGAGACCGCTCGCTCGGCCGCGGCCCGCGCCCTCGACAGCGGCGCCGCCGCCGAGCGCTTCGCCGCGATGGTGCTCGAGCTGGGGGGACCGCCCGACCTGATCGATGCTCCGTCGCGGCATCTGCCCGACGCGCCCGTGGTCCGCGCCATCGAGCCGGAGTCGGCCGGAGTCGTCACCGCCGTCGACGTGCGCGCGGTCGCGGCTGTCCGTACGGCCTACTCGGTCGGCGGGGCGCCGAGCACAACCCCCGACCCGGTCATCGAGGTTCAGCGCATCGTGTAGTCGCGGTCCGCGATCGATCCGACCACGCCGCCGAAACACATCAGAGTGGCCTGATAGACCTCCGAGCCCCGTGACCGTCGTCCCCCAAGCCGAGCTGCACGTCCATCTCGAGGGCACCGCCCCGCCCGAGCTCGTGAGCCACATCGCCGCGCGCAACGGCATCGAGCTCCCGGAGCGGCTGCTCGGCGACGACGGGCGCTTCCGCTACACCGACTTCCTCGATTTCCTGCACACCTACGACCTCGCGGCCAGCGTGATCCGGACCGGCCAGGACTACCGCGACGTCACCTACGCGTACCTCTGCCGGTGCGCCCGCGGCGGCGCGATCTACGTCGAGCTCACGGCCTCGCCCGACCACGCCGGGCTCGTCGGCCTCAACGACGAGGAGCACCTCGAGGGCATCGCCCAGGGGATCGACGAGGCTCGCCGCGACACCGGCATCGAGGCCCGGATCCTCCTCACGGCGATCCGGGACCTCGGGGTCGAGCGGGCGCTGCGCGTCGCGCGCCATGCCGCCGATCGCCCCCACCCCTACGTGGTCGGTTTCTCGATGGCCGGCGACGAGGCCGGCTTCCCCGCGCACGACTTCGCCGAGCCGTTTCAGCTCGCCGCCGGCGCCGGCCTCGGCTGCACGATCCACGCCGGCGAGTGGGCGGGCGCCAACAGCGTCCGCGCCGCGCTCGAGCTCCCGATCACCAGGATCGCCCACGGCGTCCGCGCGATCGAGGACCTCGACCTCGTCTACGAGCTCGAGGCCCGCGGCACCGTGCTCGAGTGCTCCCCGACCAGCAACGTCGTGCTCGGCGTGTACCCCTCCTACGAGGAGCATCCGCTCCCCCGGCTGCGGGCCGCCGGCGTCAGGGTCACGCTCGGCTCCGACGATCCCCCCTACTTCGACGCCACGATCGAGGGCGAGTACGAGGTGTGCGCGGAGCGGTTCGGGTTCGGCGACGACGATCTGCGCGACATCACCCGCACGGCGATCGACGCGGCGTTCTGCGACGACGAGCTGAAGGCCGAGTTGCGCAGCCGAGTTCTTACCGACTTCTAGGAAAGCTCTCCGTGTGTTCTTCACCGTACGAGCATCCTGAAATGAGTGACCTCGGACCGGGAACCTCTTCGGCGGCGCCTGCTCGTGGCGGGCGCCTGTGCCGCGTGTGCTTTCGGGTTTGCGCTCCTCTCGGGCCTCATCGCCCTCCCAGGCACGCATGAAGGTGGCCAGACCGCTTCGGCCGCCACGGCGAGCAGCGCCGGCACCGTCGCGGCCAACGAGCAGTGGGCCTCGGGTCTGTGCACGAACGTGCTGGCCTGGAAGAACGAGATCCAGCATGACGCCACGAGCCTCGACCTCGGGTTCGGCGCCTCGTCGCGAATCCGCGACGCGACCGCGGCGACCACTCGGATGCTCAACCAGCTGAGGCAGCTCGGACTTCCCCCGGGGGCCCAGAGCGGTGGCGCGCGAGCGGAGACCAACCAGCTCCGGGCGGATCTCCAAGCGCGAGCGAGCGACCTCGAAACCGCCGCGGCCAGTGTCGAAAGCGGAAACCTCGCGGCGATCGGCACGCTCGTCAGCGACGTCGAGAGCGACAAGGCGATGGCGCCGGCGCTCGCGGGCGAACTGCGGCGCGTCGTCTCCGTCGATCTCGGGCTCTCGCTCGCCGAGACGCGCGCCTGCCGGCAGCTCGTCGGCATTCCGATCTGAGCGCCTGACATTTGTGAGACTGCGCAGTGCGTGGAAGACGCGGTGCGCCCACTCGACCCCGAATCGCTCGGCGCTCATGTCGCGCGGCTCTATCGCGCCGCCTACGGCCTGTGCGGCTCGCGCCAGGACGCGGAGGATCTCGTTCAGGACACGTTCGAGCGGGTCCTCCGACGGCCCCGCTTCCTGCGTCGCGACCAGGACCTCGTCTACCTGCTGAAGGTGCTCAGGAACACTTGGATCAGCTCGCGGCGCACCAAGCGCCAGGTCGAGACGTCGCCCGCCGGGGAGGAGATCGAGGCGATCGAGGCGCCGCATGACCCGATCGCGCAGTCGATCGAGGGCGCGGCCGTCTACGAGGCGCTGCAGGGGCTCACCCAGCCGCTGCGCGAGGCGCTTGTGGCCGTGGACGTCCTCGGCCTGTCCTACCGCGAGGCCGCCCAGGCGCTGGGCACGCGGGAGGGGACGATCATGAGTCGCCTCCACCGCGGGCGCGGGCAGATCGCCGCTCGCCTGGAGTTGGAGGCCTGACGCGAGCGGCGCGCTAAACGGCTCGCTGCTCGAGCACCGGGGCCGCAGCGAGCCCGAGAACCACGTCCGGCCTTGTCCGCGCGGCCAGCACGCACGTGCGCCCGTAGCGCACGAGCGTGACCACCGACAATCCCGAGGAGGTGTTGAACTCCTTGAGCGGCACCCCTTCGTAGACCACGGTGCGGGCGCTCGCCGGCAGCGGGACCGCTTTGCCCGAGAACACGGTGTAGCTGAGCCGCGTGCCGTCGGGCAGGCGGTAGAACACGGTCAGGGCGGGACGGCCGCCGATCCGGTCGGTCCGCTGGCCGCTCGGCGGGACCGAGAACTTCGCGTAGTTCGGATAAGTGACGCCTCCGTAGGAGGCATCGAGCAGCGTCGCGTTGCGCGCGGCCGGCGCGGGCCCGGTCGAGGGCGCGAAGGCGAGCGCCGCCGCCGCGGGAATGCTGGGCTTGCTGCTGCCGCCGACGCCGACCGCGGCGACGACGATCACGGCGCACACCGTCGCGAGGCCGGCTACCGCCACCGCCGGCCGCCACCCGCCACCTGCTGCCAGGAGGCGGCGCCGGGGCTGGCTGCGGGTGCGTTGCGCGGCGGGCCCGTATGCGTCCCGCACCTTGGCCTCGATCGCGGTGACGAGCGTTTCGGGCACGGCCGGCCCGCCCGCGCGGAGCTCGCGGGCCACGCGCCGCTCGGCCTCGACCTGGCGGCGGAGCTCAGGCCGATCGGCCTCGGCGGTCGACGGTTCGTCGACGAGCCTCGTGATCTCGGCGGCTTCGTGGTCTTCGGGGGATTGCCTGAATCGCATCGTTAAGTCTGATCATAGGGGTGTTTTTTCGGGCCTGCGAAGGCGCTATCCGGAGCGCACTTCACGATTACTGGAGACGCATTCGGCGGGGCCCTTATTCCATGCCCGGCGATGAAAAAATTCTTTGCGCCGGGATGGAATGCGCCGCTTAGGGGCTGCGTCTTATCGAGATGTCGGCACCTCGTGGGGGCCGGGAGGAGAGGTAGTCAGCGACTTCTCCCGCCGCCGAGTGTGACCTCTTTCCATCTCAAATCCGCAAGGAGAACTCATGCCTAAGCATGCGAACACGCCCGCGCGCTCAAACGCGCGTGCATCGAAGTCCCGCCGCCGGAACCGTGCCGCCAAGTGGGCCCGCGTGGCCCTTGCCGCAGCTCCCGTGCTCGGCGCCGGCGCGGTCGCGGCCCCGGCCGTGGCACATGAGCACAGCAACCAGCGCGCGCAGGTGCAGTACAGCTTCGAGACGCTCGACAACCAGGCCGATACGACGTTCAACCAGCTGCTCGGCATCAACCAGCATGGCGTCATCGCCGGCTATTTCGGCTCGGGCGCTCAGGGACACCCCAACATGGGCTACCTGCTGAACGCCCCGTACGGCCAGGGCCAATACCGGAGCGAGAACTGGCCCGAGTCGGCGCAGACCCAGGTGACCGGCCTGAACGACCATGGTGTCACCGTCGGGTTCTGGGCGAGCACGAACAACGCGTCGGTCGGAAACAACCCGCCGGTGAACGACAACCGTGCCTTCGTCTCGGAGAACGGTTACTTCATCGATGGCGACTTCCCCACCAGCAACCCCGCGACTCCGCCCATGGACCAGCTGCTTGGGGTCAATGACAAGGACATCGCCGTCGGGTTCTACAACGACGGCGACGGCAACACCCACGCGTACTCGTTCAACATCCGGCGCGACCGGTTCAGCGAGATCACCGTGGCCGGGATCACCAACCCGACCGCCGCCGCCATCAACAACAACGGCGACGTCGCCGGGTTCGGGACCGACAACACCATGGACTCGTCGAACGGAAATGTCGTCGGTTTCCTGCTCCGCCACGGCCGCGTGACCATCCTGAACGTGCCCGGCTCGAGCATGACCCAGGCCCTCGGGGTCAACGACAGCGACGAGGTCGTCGGCGTCTACCAGGTCGGCAGCGGCTCGAGCGCCGTGATGCACGGCTTCACCTGGACCCCGCAGCACGGGTTCACGACGGTCGATGACCCGAACGGCGTCGGGAGCACGACGATCAACGGCGTCAACGACCAGGGCCAGCTGGTCGGCTTCTACATGGACGCCAACCAGAACAACAACACGGACGGGTTCCTCGCCACGCCGCGTCATCGCTGATCCACATCTGCCCCCCACAACCCGAGACCGGGCCGCACGACGCGGCCCGGTCTCGCGTTCGTTGGTGGCGGGTGGCGGGTGGCGGGTGGCGGGTCGGGCGTGACGGCATGCATAGCTCGACACTGGAGCCCGCATCCCGAGAGCGTGTCGCGCTTTACACGTGGCGCGTGCATAACCCGTCACGGTCTCGGACGCGCCCTCGCGTGACGACTTATGCAGGTTGGCGCCGCTCAGCCCCGGTGGCGCAAGAGGAAATCGAGCGTCGCGCCGTTGAACGCGTCGGGGTCCTCGTGGAGGCCGGCGTGCGAGAGGTGGTCGAACACGACCAGCTCGCTGCCGGCGATCGCGCTCGTCAGCGGGTGGGCGAACCGCGTGGAGGTGACCACATCGTGCGCGCCGAACGTGACCTGCGTCGGCGCTTGAATCTGACCGAGCTCGGCGGAAGCGTCATGGTTCAGGACCGCCTCGGTCTGGGCCAGGAACGCCGCCCACGGCTGCTCCGGACGGCCGCGGACGAACTCGTCCAGGGACTGCACGAAGTCCGGCCGCTCGACGTACATCTCGGGCGTGAAGCAGAACGGGAAGATGCCTTCGATGACGCCATCGGCGACCGTGGGCAGCGAGCCGGAGAGGGCGCGCCACAGCGTCAGGATCGCGCGCAGATACTCGTCGGTGCGATCCCAGGCACTGTGCAGCGACAGCGTACGCACCCGCTCGGGGTGCCGCGCCGCCAGGTGCATGCCCACCGCGGCACCGAGCGACACGCCGGCGACGTGCGCGCGCTCGACGCCGATCGCGCTGAGGAACCCGGCCATCTGATCGGCGTAGGTCTCGGTCGAGTAGGGCCCCCGCGGCTTGTCGCTTTCCCCGGATCCAGGCAGATCGACCCCGATGCAGCTGAAGTGCTCGGTGTAGGCCGGCAGCTGGAACGCGTAGCAGGCATGATCGGCGCCCAGATACGGGATCAGCAGCAGCGGCTCGCCCTCGCCCTGCACGTCGTAGTTGATCGTCAGCCCGTCGACATCGACTCGCGGCATGGCCCCCTCCGGGAATGGGAACGACGTGAACGACGAGCGATCCTACCTGCAGCGGCTGTGGTTCGTCAGTTGTTGACCGGCTGCGCCGCGGGCTGCTCGAGCCTGATCTCGCCGTGCGCGGCGTCGTACTCGAACAGCTCCGCGTACCGGGCCCAGTCGATCGCCGTGTCGAGCTGGGCGCGCGATTCGTCGTGGCTGTAGTGGTTGTGCAGCAGGTCGAGGAAGAATCCTTCGCGCAGCGTCCCGTCGGTCGAGTGGCGCAGGGCGCGCTCGATCCGGCGCACGAGCGGCACGCGCTGGAGGACCGCCTCGCGGAAGATCGCCTTTGACTCCTGGATGTCGGCCCCGGCGAACTGCCTCCCGGAATCGGTCAGCACGAGGTCGCCCGACTCGACGCTCGCGAAGTCGAGGATGGTCATCGAGTCGATGATCGGGAACAGGTCGTCGATCTCGAATCCGAGCACCCGCGCGAGGTCCCCGAGGTCCGACCGACCGCCGGCGGCGAGCACCAGCTCGGCGAGACCGGCGATCCCGTCGACGCTCGCGTGCGGAAGCATCACGTGCTGGACGCCGGCCTCGGGTTCCGCGCCCTTGGCGAGGGCCTCGGTCGTGGCGCGGTCGGTCATGATCCCGTAGATCTCGTCGACCAGCGCCCCGACGTCAGGGTTGTTGCGGTCCCGGGGTCGCGGCAGCTCGTTTCGGAGCTCGGTGCGGATCCGTCCCGGGTTGGTGCCGAGCACGATCACCCGGTCGGCGAACAGGACCGCCTCCTCGATGTTGTGGGTGACGATCAGGATCGCCTCGGCCGGGAACTCGCCGGACTGCCACAGCTCGAGCAGCTCGGTCCGGAGGTTCTCGGCGGTGAGCACGTCGAGCGCGCTGAACGGCTCGTCCATCAGCAGCAGATCCGGCTCCACCACGAGGGCACGGGCGAACCCGACGCGCTGGCGCATCCCCCCGGAGAGCTCCTTCGGGAACGCGGACTCGAACCCGTCCAGGCCGATCAGGTCGATCGCCTCCAGCGCCCGCGGGCTTCGCTCCTCCGGCTCGATGCCCTGCGCCTCGAGCCCGAGCTCGACGTTCTGCTGCACGGTGAGCCACGGCAGCAGCGCGAAGGTCTGGAACACCAGCGACACGCCCGGGTTGATGCCCTGCAGGGGTTTCCCGCGGTAGTAGACCATGCCGCTCGACGGGGTCACGAGCCCGGCGATGCAGCGCAAGAGCGTCGACTTGCCCGAGCCGGACTTTCCCAGCAGCGCGACGATCTCGCCCGGCTGGACGTCGAGGTTGATGCCCTCGAGCACCGGGAGCTCGCCGCCGTCACGCGTGGCAAATGTCTTCGTCAGGTCGGTGACGGTGACGATCGAGCGCCGCGCGCGGACCCTGGGCGTTGGGCTGACCGGGCCTGCCATAGGCGAAATGATGACCGCCCCGACCTCAGAGCGAGTAGCGGGACTCGGCGAGCCGGTACAGACGACGCCAGAACAGGCGGTTGACCACGACCACGTAGACGGACATCACCGCGACACCGCAGATCAGCTTCGCCTTGTTGCCTTCGTTGCTCGCCTGCACGATGTAGGCGCCAAGCCCGTACGCGGTGAGCGTCGTCCCGTGGTAGCTCACGACCTCGGCGACGATCGAGGCATTCCAAGCCCCGCCCGCGGCGGTGATCCCGCCGGTCACGTACGAGGACAGGATGCCGGGGATGATCAGCCGCTTCCACCGCTGCCAGCCGCGGACCCCGAGCATGTCCATCGCCTCGCGCAGGTCCGACGGGATCGCGGACGCGCCGGCGATCACGTTGAACAGGATGTACCACTGCGCACCCAGCGCCATCAGCAGGATGCCGCCGATGTTGATGGTGATCCCGAGCTTGATGAACGCGAGCGTCGCGAACGGGAACACGAAGTTGGCGGGAAAGCTCGCCAGCACCTGCACGATCGGCTGCGCGAGCTGCGCCACGCGCGGGTTCAGCCCGATCCAGACGCCGATCGGGACCCACACGATCGTCGCGAACACGAGCAGCACGACCACGCGCCCGAACGTCGCGGCGCCGAGCAGGAAGCAGTGCGGGATTTCGCCAAGACCCGCGCCCGGTGTGGTGGCGATGTAATGCAGCCCCTCGTACGCCCCGAAGGCGATCAGCGCCGCGATCACCACGCCGAACACGATGTCGCCGGCGCGCTGCCGCGACGAGGTCACCTTCACCTCCGCGCCGTCGCGGCCCAGGATCCGCATGGTTCGCCCGAGCGGCTCGGCCACGCGGGCGCGCACCGCGCCGACCGTCCGCGGCCACCTCGAGCGGGCCAGGATCCCCAGCACGACGGAGCGCTGCGCGAGTTGGGCCTCGGTGGTCTCGTAGCGGAATCGCTCCGACCAGGCGACCAGCGGACGCCAGAACATGATGTTGATCCCGATCACCAGGACGAACATCGTCCCGATGGCAGCCCCGACCGCACCCAGATCGCCCTTCGCGATCGCCGCTCCCACGTACGAGCCGACGCCGGGAAGCGAGTACATGCGGTTGTGCAGCGTGATCGCCTCGGAGGCGACGAGGAAGAACCAGGCACCCCCAAAGCTCATCATCCCGTTCCAAACCAGCCCGATCGCGCCGTTCGGGACCTCGATCTTCCAAAAGCGCTGCCAGCGGGTCAGGCGCAACGAGCGCGACAGCTCATCCAGCTCGCGCGGCAGGCTCTTCAGCGACGCGTAGAACGAGAACGTCATGTTCCACGCCTGGGCGGTGAAGATCGCGAAGATCGACGCCCACTCAAGGCCGAGCTCGCTGTGCGGGAACAGGCCGACGAACACGGTCACGGTGATCGTCAGGAACCCGAGCACGGGAACCGACTGCAGGATGTCGAGCACCGGAATCAGGACCCGCTCGGCGCGCCGGCTGCGGGCCGCCACGTAGCCGTAGATGAGCGTGAACACGAACGAGAAGAACAACGCCACGAACATCCGCAGCAGGGAGCGCACCGCGTCGTAGGGGAGGCGCGCCGGATTGGTGCTGACGTGCTGGGAGCGCAGCGCGCTCGGCGAGAACGACGCGGTGACGCCGTGGCCGACCCGGACGACCACGTACAGCAGCACCAGCACGGCGACGACGACGACGATGTCGATCGGCGTGAGCCGCGCGCGGAGCACGCCCCGCGCAGGCATGTAGCTGCGAAGCGCGCTCAGAGCGCGACGACCCTACCGCAGCGGGGCGCCGGCAAATGTGAACGCGGTGTCAAAAGGCGACCGGTGTCAAAAGGCGACGCCGAGCCGTGCCAGCGCAGCCGCGAGCATCGGCGCGGCGATCTCCCGCGCCCGGGGCACGCGCACACGATCGAACATCCACCGGAACTTGCGCTCGGCCGCGGCTCGCGAGATTCGCCCGTCGCGAACCATGTCCAGAAACAGGTCGACCTGGATCTCGAGGAACGCGATCGAATCGGCCGCCTGCAGGAGGTCGGCGTCGGGGTTCCCGCCGTCCTCGTGCATGCCGACGAGGCCCCTGACCTCGTCGACCAGAGCCCGCGGCGCGTGCTGCTCCTCGCCAAGCCAGTCCGCGGCCAGGCGCGCCGAACGCTCCTGGTGCCACGCCGTGTACACGGATGAGATCGGGTCCGTCCTGTCCGGCGGTGCCTCGTCGGGCCCGAACGCGCGCTCGATGTCGTGCAGCACGGCCGCGAGCCGCAGGGCCTCGCTCGCGTCCGGGTCGAGGACGAGCAGCCAGTCGAGCGTGCGGTTCAGATGCCGGGCATGGGGGTGGACCGCCGCCACCCACGCCCGCGCCCGCTCGACGAGCTCATCGTCTATCCCCAAAGCTCCTCGCTCGCGATGCGCGCCCCCTCGGCGAGGGCGCGGAACTTGGCCCACACGACCGTCGGGTGGACCTCCGGGTGGTAGATCGCGCGCGAGGAGAAGCCGCAATCGGCGCCGGCGATCACGTTCTCGCGCCCGACCAGGCGGGCATACGTCTCGATCCCGTCCGCGATCAGCCGCGGATGCTCGACGAAGTTGTGCGCGTGGCAGAGGAAGCCTGGAATGAGGATCTTGCCGTCGGGGAGGACGGTGTCCTCCCACACGCGCCACTCGTGCTGGTGGCGCGGGTTACCCACCTCGAACGAGTAGGCGCCGGCATCGATCTGAAGCATCATCTCGACCACATCGCCGAGCGGCGCGTCGTGCAGCCGCGGTCCGTGGTTGAGGCCGTAGCACGTGTGTAACCGCACGCGATCGGTGGGCAGGTCGCGCAGCGCGTGGTTGACGACCTCCACGTGCGCCTGCGCGATCGCGCGCCGCTCGGCCGGCTCGCGGTCCTCCATCAACAGGTCGATCAGAAACGGGTCGTCGACCTGGAGGATCAGGCCCGCGTCGATGATCGCGCGGTACTCCTCGCGCAGCGCCTCGGCGATCGCAACCACGTACTCCTCGCTGGTGTTGTAGTGCTCGTTGATGCCGAACTCGTGCGGCGCGCAGGCGGGCATGAACGCCTCCTCGACCTCGACCTCGGCGAGCGCCGCCTTGAGGTTCTCGATGTCCCTCGCCACCGCGTCGTGGCCGGCGTAGGAGATCGGACCGGTGCACGCCATGACGTTTGACGACGTAGGACCCGAATCCGAGGAGTACTTCCCGAAGTAGTCGGCGTAGTACTCCGGGAACATGTCGACCTCGAGCTGCCACGACGGCGGGAGCGCCACGCGCCCGGGGCGACCCTCCAGCCCGTCGAAGCGCTCGACCAGGTACTGGAAGAACCCGAGCTTGCTCTGCTCGCCGTCGGTGACGACGTCGATCCCGGCCTCCGCCTGCTTCTGGACCACGTCCATGACCGCTTCTCTGACCAGGCGCTCGACCGTCCCGTCATCTTGACTGCCTTGCTCGCGTGCGCGCATCGCGTCGAGCAGCTCGTGGGGCCGCGCGAGGCTGCCGACATGCGTGGTCAAGATCCGGTTCTCGCTTCGTTTCAAGTTCGCTCTCCTGTCGTCGCCGTCCGAGTCATGTTCTAATTCTCCGCGTGCAGGACGAGATGGCCGTGACTGCCGCGCCGCGGCTCGCGCGGGGCGTCAAGCAGCTCGGAACCGAATCGGCGTTCGCCGTGCTCGCCCGGGCGCGCGAGCTCGAGCGGCTGGGCAGATCGATCGTTCATCTCGAGATCGGCCAGCCGGACTTCCCGACGCCCGAGCACGTGGTCGAGGCCGCGACCGCCGCGCTGGCGCGGGGCGAGACGGGGTACACGCCGAGCGCCGGCATCGCCGAGTTCCGCGAGGTCGTGGCCGACGAGCTCGCCCGCACCCGTCAGATCGACGTCGCGCCCGACCGGGTGCTGATCGCGACTGGCGCCAAGCTGCTGCTGTTCCTGACGATCCTCGCGGTCTGCGACCCGGGCGATGAGGTCATCTACCCGGACCCCGGCTTCCCGATCTACGAGTCGGCGATCCGCTGGGCCGGCGCGGTGCCCGTCCCGCTGGCGCTTCACGACGAGCTCGACTTCAGCTTCTCGCTCGAGGAGCTGCGCCACCGGCTCGGCGAGCGGACAAAGCTGGTGATCGTCAACTCGCCCAACAACCCCACCGGTGGCGTCGCATCCGCCGAGGACCTGCGCACCGCCGCCGAGCTCATACTGCAAACGCCCGCCTGGGTCCTGAGCGACGAGGTCTACAGGCGAATCGTCTACGGCCGCGAGCCCGCCTCGATCGCGAGCGTCCCCGGGATGCTCGAGCGCTGTGTGCTGCTCGACGGCCTTTCGAAGACCTACGCGATGACGGGCTGGCGCTGCGGGTACGCCGCGGTCCCGGCAGCGCTCGTCGACCCGCTGACGCGCCTGATCACGAACTCGGTCTCGTGCGTGCCCGGGTTCGTCCAGTCCGCCGGCATCGCCGCCCTCACAGGTCCGCAGGACTCGGTGGCGGCGATGGTCGACGAGTTCCGCCACCGCCGCGACCTCGTCGTCGCCGGACTGAACGCGTTGCCCGGGATCTCGTGCCGGGCGCCACAGGGTGCCTTCTACGCGTTCCCCAACGTCACCGGGGTGCCGATCCCCTCTGAGCGGCTCGCCGACCGGCTACTCGAGGAGGCCGGCGTCGCGCTCCTCGCCGGCGAGGGCTTCGGCGCCCAGGGCGAACGGCACCTCCGGATCTCCTACGCGAACTCCCGGGATCAGCTCGAGCTCGCGCTGGATCGGATGCGCGAGTTCCTCGAGACCTTCTGAGAGTAAGCGTTCCTGTCCTGGTCCGCCCCACCCCTGTCTTCCTGAGGCCGCGAGGGGACAACTCCTTCGATCGCGCATATGCGGCTGAGCCAGCTTCGGCCACGATGTGATCGTGGATGTGGCGCGCGCCGACGACGACCCCGGCCGGCGGCCGGCGAAGCCCGGCGAGCCCACGATCGCCCAGGTGAGACTCGGCAGCTGCGGTCTGCGCGTCTCGCGGCTGGGGCTGGGGATGATGAGCTACGGTGCCGACCCCGACCGCGCCTGGGCGCTCGACGAGCACGCCGCCGAGCCCATCATCCGCAGGGCGATCGACGCCGGCCTCACCCTTTTCGACACCGCCGACATGTACTCGGGCGGCGCCAGCGAGGTCACCACGGGCCGCCTGCTGCGCAAGCTCGTCAGCCGCGAGGAGTGCGTCGTCGCGACGAAGGTCTATTACCCGACGACTCCCGGGCCCAACGGCCGGGGTCTCTCCCGCAAGCACCTCATGGCGGCGATCGACGCGTCACTGGGACGCCTCGGCATGGACTACGTCGACCTCTACCAGCTGCACCGCTTCGACTCCGAAACGCCGATCGAGGAGACGATGCTGGCGCTCCACGACATCGTGCGCGCCGGCAAGGCGCGTTACCTGGGCGCCAGCACGATGCCGGCGTGGCAGTTCGCGAAGGCCCAGCACGTCGCGATCCGCAACCGCTGGACGCCGTTTGTCTCGATGCAGAACCGCTACAACCTCCTCTACCGCGAGGAGGAGCGGGAGATGATCCCCCAATGCCTCGACCAGGACGTGGCGATCATCCCCTACAGCCCGCTCGCCCAGGGCTACCTCGCCGGGACCCACACCCGGGATGGTCAGGCCCGGACCGTGCGCGCGGCCGGCGTTCGCTCGGGCCTCGCGCTATACGGACGCCCGGTCGACTTCGACATCATCGACCGGGTCCACGAGATCGCCCGCGCGCGGGGCGTCGCGCCGGCTCAGATCGCGCTCGCCTGGCTCCTCACTAAGCCAGGAGTCACCGCGCCGATTATCGGCGCCACCAGCGTCGAGCACATCGACGAGGCCGCCGCCGCCACCCGCCTCGAGCTAACGCTCGCCGAGACCGCGGCGCTCGAGCGGCCATATCAGGCTCGCGACGTGATCGGTTAGGAGGTGGTGTTGCGTTCGCGTGGAGTCGGGTGTGATTGGTGCGCGGTCCGGGCGGCAGCGCGCGTTCCGTGGGGGACCCGGGCGCGGTCGTGGTCGTGCGCCGCGCCGGTCGCGGGAGCCCGGGGATCGGGCCCCTCGGCTTCCGGGCCTGCATAACTTGCCATTTCGCCTGGCCGCCCTGGGCCGTGGCATTTGCTGCATGTCGCACGTGCAGTGGATGCCGCGGCTCGCGTCCGGCGCCCGGACTGGCAAGTTATGCATGTCCTCGGGCGCCGGAGGGCGCGTCCCGGCGACCCCGGGGGCGGCTCACCGCACGGACCACAGCCGCCGCCGGCCGCTCGCGCCGCCGTTGGGCGCGAATCCGACGGTGGTGGGCTGCTGGCCACTCGGGATCGAGAACGCGACGCATCCGGTGCGCATCTCGCCGGGCCCGATCGCGTTCATGAAATCCTGAAGGGGCGTCTGGCACACGCCCTTCGGCACGAACAGGGGCGAGGCCTGACCGGCGGCGGAATCGAGCGAGAAGTCGCCGGTGCTCGAACTGTCATACCCGCCCGGCCCCGCGTTTCGCACCGCCACCAGGATCGCCACCGGCTTCATACCCGGAACCACCTGGGCGCCGGAGCCGCGTAGGGGATCGATCACCGAGCGAAGGGTCACGATCATGGTCGTGCCCCGGGCCGGCACGCGCTGGCTCGCCCCCACGCGCGGCAGCGACGGCGCCGGCGGCGCTCGATGCGCCGGCGTGGACGGTGTCGTGGCCGGCGTGCTCGTGCGCGTCGTCGGCGATGCCTGGCTCGCCACGGTCCGGGTCGCCGTGGTCGTATGACTTACGCCGCACGCCGCTGAGGTCAGACCGGCGAGCACGAGGACAAGGGCCAGAACGGGCTTCCCTGCACAGAGCCGCACGGCACCGAAGCGTAGTCGTCACCGTATGGTGAGGGCATGAGTGCCGGCAGTGAGATCCTCGCGCGGCGGATGCGGCTGCCTCGTCCGCACACCCTCGACGTCGTCCGTGAGGCCGATCTCGCTGCCGCGATGGACGACGGCGCGGTGCTCCTGGCCGATCGATGGGTGGCACGGACCACCCGTGAGCGGCCCCAGCCGACGGTGCTCGTGCGCTCGCCCTACGGCCGAGCTCAGTTGATCGGCCTCATCTTCGGGCGCCTCCTGGCGGAGCGCGGCCTTCAGGTCGTGATCCAGAGCGTCCGCGGCACGTTCGGCTCTGAGGGAACCTTCAGCCCGTTCGACGAGCGGGCCGATGGGCTGGCCACGCTGCGCTGGCTTCAAGCCCAACCCTGGCACTCCGGGCCGATTGGGATGATCGGTCCGAGCTATCTCGGTCTGGTCCAGTGGGCGGTGGCGCCGGATTGCGCCGTGGACCTCGCGGGTCTGTCGATTCAGTTCAGCGCCTCCGAGTTCCACGGCCAAGCCTACGCCGGGGGCAGCGTTTCCCTCGAGACCGCCGCCGCGTGGCTCGCGATCGTGGGCGAGCAGGAACGGAGATTCGCGCCCATCGCGATCGCGCGGACCTTGCGCCGGTTGCCGTCTCTGCTCCTCGAGCTTCCGCTCACAGATCTCGATGAGCTCGCCACGGGCACCCAGGTTCCGTGGTTCCGCGAGGCACTCGCCAGCCCGCACCGGGACGATCCGTACTGGGTCTCCCGCGACTTCACCGCCGGCGTCGCAAGCATCGCCGCGCACGTCCAGCTGCTCGGCGGCTGGTACGACATCTTCCTGCCCTGGATGCTCCAGGATTACGACGCCCTGCAATCGGCCGGGCGACCGGTTCAGTTGACGATCGGCCCCTGGACCCACACCGCGCCGGGGGGCATGGCCGCCGGCATGCGCGAAGGGCTGGCCTGGCTTCGCGCACACCTCCTCGGCGACGACCGGCTACTGCGACCGGCCGCGGTCCGCCTGTACATCACCGGCGAGCCGACCGGAGACCGGTGGCGTGAGCTCCCGGCCTGGCCGCCGCCGGGTACGACGGAGCGCCGGTTGTGGCTCGCCGCTGACCGGCGGCTCGAGCCGGACGCCCCCACCGGCAGCTCGCCAAACGGCGACCGATATCGGTACGACCCCTCCGACCCCACCCCGTCGCTCGGCGGACCCGTCCTGCTGAGCCGAGAGCCGGTGCTCGACAACCGCCCGCTGGAAGCCCGCTCGGACGTCCTCACCTACACGACCTCGCCACTCCGATCGTCGCTGGAGGCAATCGGCCCCGCCAGCGTCGAGCTCTACGCCCGTGCCAGCTCACCCTACTTCGACCTGTTCGCGCGCGTCTGCGACGTCGACGGCCAGGGCCTTTCCTTGAATGTCTGCGACGCCCTGGCGCGCGTCAGTCCGGACCGCTTCGAGCAGCTCGGCGATGGCACGTGGCGCGTGGCCTTCCGGCTGTGGCCGCTTGGGCACCGTTTCGCCGCCGGCCATCGCATCCGCCTGCAGGTGTCCTCCGGCGCGCATCCCCGTTACGTCCGCAATCCAGGTACGGGGGAGGATTCGATGACGGCCACGGCGCTGCGGCCCGTCGACGTGGAGATCCTGCGCGACGTGACCCACCCATCCCACCTCACCCTCCCGCGATGACCGAGCGGCGAATCTGAGAGTCTGCGACCGAGCGACGAAAGGATGACGCAAGCGATGAGCCCCGAGGAGATGGACCTGACACCGCGCCCCGAGCACCGCTTCACGTTCGGGCTGTGGACCGTCGGCAATCCCGGCCGTGACCCATTCGGCGAGCCGACGCGCGCGCCGCTCGACCCCGTCGAGACGGTCGAGCGCCTGGCCGAGCTGGGCGCCTACGGCGTCAGCCTGCACGACAACGATCTCGTGCCCTACGGCGTGTCGGCGAGTGAGCGCGACCGGATCGTCGCGCGTTTCCGCGACGCCCTGTCTCGGACGGGGATGCGCGTCGCGATGGCCACCACCAACCTCTTCACCCACCCCGCGTTCAAGGACGGCGCCTTCACCTCCAACGACCGCGCCGTGCGCCGAGCGGCGATCGCCAAGGCGATGCGCGGCATCGACCTCGGCGCCGAGCTCGGCGCTTCGGTCTACGTCTTCTGGGGTGGGCGCGAGGGTGCCGAAAGTGCGGCCTCGAAGCGAGTGGGCGACGCGCTCGAGCGCTACCGCGAAGCGATCAACTTCCTGTGTGGATACGTGCAGGAGCAGGGATACGGGCTGCGGTTCGCGATCGAGCCCAAGCCCAACGAGCCGCGCGGGGACATCTTCTTGCCCACCGTCGGGCACGCGCTTCACTTCGTCACCACCCTCGATCATCCGGAGATGGTCGGCATCAACCCGGAGGTGGCGCACGAGACCATGGCCGGCCTCAGCTTCGTTCACGGCGTCTCGCAGGCGCTGTGGGCAGGCAAGCTCTTCCACATCGACCTCAACAGCCAGCGGATCGGCCGCTACGACCAGGACTTCCGGTTCGGTGCCGAGGACCTCAAGGAGGCCTTTCTGCTCGTGCACCTGCTCGAGACCTCCGGCTACGACGGCGTTCGCCACTTCGACGCCCACGCCTATCGCAGCGAGGACCCGGACGGCGTGTGGGACTTCGCCGCCGGCTGCATGCGCACGTATCTGGCGCTGGCCGCGAAGTCCCGGCAGTTCCTCGCCTCTGACGCGATTGGTGCGGCCCGCGAAGCGTCGCGCGTCGACGAGCTGGCCGAGCCCAGCGTCGGGCCGTACTCGTCCTCGGCTGCCTCGGAGCTGCTCGCCGAAGACCACGATCTCGATGCGCTCGCCGGGCACGGGTACGGCGTGGAGCGACTCGACCAGCTGGTCGTCGATCTGTTGCTCGGCGCTTTGCCCTGAGCGGTCTGCCGAGCGAGCCCGCGCGGGACCGTTCAATCGCCGCGGTCAAGGAGAGCGCCAACCCTGCCGATCATCGGGGGAGCGGGACGACCAAACGCTAACGTGGCAGGTCAGGGGGCCGCGGAAGGGACCGGATACTCACATGATGTCGGGCATGTATGCCGCGATCAGCGGCTTGGATGCGCATCAGACGATGCTTGATGTGACGGCCAGCAATCTGGCCAACGTAGATACGACCGGGTACAAGGCACAGAGCGTTCAGTTCGCCGACGAGCTATCGCAACTCGTCAGCGCCCCAAGTGCCCCCAACGGCTACACCGCCGGTACCAATCCGGTGCAGATCGGACTGGGCGTGCAGGTCGGCTCGGTCGACAACAACATGAGCGC
>Ga0335073_10001120_pt1 | contig 35619 bp, 38 predicted proteins | sample Lox_Sample_22_FD_207093 | JGI IMG/M metagenome (GOLD analysis project Ga0335073, IMG submission 207093) | Soil microbial communities from Loxahatchee National Wildlife Refuge, Florida, United States - Lox_Sample_2.2 | ecosystem: Environmental > Terrestrial > Soil > Wetlands | place: USA... | reverse complement strand
ATCTGGGTGGAAAACCGGCCCGCCTACGACGAGGAAATCGCCCGGCTGCACGATCCGCTGACCAAAATGATTCAGGACACCAACATCTACCTGAAGATGCCGGTCAGCAGCTATGAAGACCGCCGCTTTCTTGTCGTGCTCGAGCCCATGTTGTCGCCCGCGGAGACCAACGCCCGCGTCTATGGCACCAACTACGTCGTCGTCGCATCGCCCGTCAACGGCACCATCCATATGCAGGAGGTGCGCCATACCTACCTTCACTATGAGATTGAGCCTCTGCTCTATGCTCGCGCCACCGCCATGGACCGCCTGCTGCCGTTTCTGAAGACAGTCCGCGACGCGCCTATCGACTTCGTCTACCGCAGCGACATCGTTTCGCTGGTGATCGAATGCATGATTCGCGCCATCGAGGCCCGCACTATGGTCACCGGCGTCGACATCCCCAAAATTCCTGCCAACATCGCCCGTAGCGAACTCGATCCGGTCTATCGCGAGCGCCAGGCCGCACTGCAGAAAGACGGCGCTATCCGTCAGGATCTGGTCAATCGCGACATGGTCGAGGGCTACGTCCTTACCCAGTATTTCTACGGCCAGCTGATTCAGTTCGAGCGCACCCCGGACAGCCTCAAGGAAAGCATCGGTGAGATGGTCTACGGCATGGACGTTCCTCAGGAAGTCGGACATCTCAAAGGCATTCAGTTTGTCGAGCAGGGGACTTCCGATGTCATCGTTCGCGCGCCTTCCAAACCCCACGGCCTCGATCTCGCGGAGCTTGATCTGGTAAAGGGCGACGCTCAGAACGCCGCCGGCCTTTCGGAGATGGCGCTCAAGGAACACACGGCGGAAGCTGGCCGGGCAAATTTCATCCTCGCCCGCGCCAGCCTCATGACTGGAAACATCGATCAGGCCGAAACGGCGTTCCGCGAGACCATCCGTCTGTCCAGCGACCCGCGTATGCTGGCTTGGGCGCACATCTATCTTGGCCGCATTCTTGACGTCGAGGACAAGCGCGACGAAGCGGTTGTTGAATACAAGGCCGCGCTTGCCATGCGCGATGCCCAGCCCGACACCCGGGCCGCTGCCGAAAAAGGCGTGAAGCAGCCTTTCGCCCTGCCGCATCATGAAGCGCCGGACAGCGATGACGACGCCGGAGATCCGCCGTCCAAACCACAAAGCCCGGCCCCGGCAACGCAACATCCGCAATAACTTAGAATGCGAATGATGCGGCGATAGAGGAGAAGACCGCGAATTGAAAACGGTATCAGGCCTCCCTGAACTTGAAACACTGATCGGGCACCGCTTCGCACAGCCCGAATTGCTCAGGCGCGCCCTTACGCATCGTTCGCTGGCCTATGAGCAGCGCCTCACCGGGGCGGAGACAGGCGAAGCCGCACCACCGAATATCGACACTTCCGACCCCAGCTCCGACAATGAACAGCTCGAGTTCCTTGGCGACGCGGTCGTGGGTCTGCTGGTCGCCGAAGAATTGTGCCGTCGCTATCCGGAATTGAATGAAGGCTCGCTGACCCGGTTGCGTGCCGAGCTAGTCAGCCGCCGTCAACTCGGCCTGGTGGCTGCCCGATTAAATCTCGGCGACTTCATGCTCCTCGGCCGCGGAGAAGAGCGCAGCGGAGGACGCCACAAAAATGCTCTCCTGGCCAATTGCATCGAAGCCGTCATCGGCGCGCTGTATCTCGATGCTGGAATCGAGGTGGCCCGGACCTTCGTCGTGCGCGAGGTTATCGACCCCATCGCCGATGGCCTACGCGACAGGATGTTGGGTGGCAGCAGCATCGGAGACCACAAATCCGCTCTCCAGGAGATTCTGCAGGCCCAGAAGCGCGGCCAGCCCGAGTATTCCGTTAAAGCCGAAAGCGGTCCCGACCACCGCAAGCGATTCCTCGTCGAAGTTTTCATCTCTGGAAACGACGCCGGAGCGAAGCCCCTGGCGCGTGGCGTCGGCGGCACCAAGAAAAAAGCCGAGCAGGAGGCGGCCCGGCGGGCCATCATCAAATTGGAGCGCAGCAGGTGCGCCGCAGACGCGGCCCCGGCGATTGATACAAAGACCAGTCCCGCGCCGAGTGCGGAGAGCCTCACAGAAGCATGACCGAGAGTCTTCACAATCCGGAAGCGTCCGTCCCCGAGCCGATTCCGGGATTTGTGGATTCTCCCGTCGCGACCGTTCAGCACGTGTACGAACGGCGGGCCCATGCGCCCAAGCACCTTATCTATCCCTCCCCGCTCGAGACCGTTCGCTCCCTGCTGAGCATCCTGGTGATTGCCCTCTTCGCGCTCACCTTTATCCTGCAGCCTTTTCGTATACCTTCCGAATCGATGGAGCGCACCCTGCTGGTCGGCGACTTCCTGCTGGTCAACAAGAGCGTCTACGGCCCGCCGGGCATCTGGTCGTTCCTGCTGCCCTATCGCCATGTGGAGCGCGGCGACATCATCGTCTTTCATTTTCCCCTCGATCCTCCTGAGCACATCGTCAAACGCGTGGTTGGCGTTCCCGGCGACCGCATCCATCTGCGCGACGGCGTTCTCTACCGTAACGGCGAGGCGGTTACCGAGCCATACGTCGTCTACGAGAGCGCCAACGACGACAGCTTCCGCGACCAGTTTCCCACCGCCTTGTATACCGACCCCGGCGTCGACACTCATTGGTGGGTTCGCATGCGCGCCCGCGTCACCAATGGAGACCTGATCGTCCCTGCCGGCCAGTATTTCGTCATGGGCGACAACCGCAACCACAGCCGCGACAGCCGTTACTGGGGATTCGTGCCTCGCTCGGCCATCGTGGGCCGCCCCTTCATCATCTATTTCTCGTTGCGTCAGCCGTCGACCACCGATTTGCCCGAGCTGCCCCACGTCTCCGCGCTCGATACCTCAAGTGGTAAACTCGGACACGACGACCCGATCGACAAGGTGGCGAACTTCGCGCGCTGGGACCGCATCCTCCGCATCGTTCGTTAGCGCCGGGCAGGAGATTCAGCAGGAAAAATGTCGCAGATGCTCGAGCAGCAGGCCGGCCAGAAAACGGAAAAGACTCATCAGCACACTGAAGAAACGCCGCTGGAAGCCTTCGCCTCCATCTGTGGCGTCCTCGTGCTGGGGCTCTTCGCCCTCACCTTCATCTTTCAGAACTTCGCCATCCCCTCATCCTCGATGGAGAAGACGCTTCTCGTAGGCGATCACGTTCTGGTCGACCGCATCACACTCGCGCCGCCCACGCACTGGGCGCCTTTCGTTCACTATCGCGATGTGCGCCGCGGCGACATCATCGTTTTCTTCAAGCCCACGCTTGAGGCCAATGGCGAGCATCTCTACCTGGTGAAGCGCGTCGTCGGCGTTCCCGGCGATCACATTCACCTCGTCAACGGAACCGTATACCTCAACGGCGTCGCCCAGAATGAGCCCGAAGTGCAGGTAGCCACTGAGCCCTACGACTACCGCGACGACTTTCCCAACGTCCCGCCGCCGCCCCTCGGCGACGTAACCGCTGAGTGGGCGCTCGATCTCCCCAATCACATTCAGAACGGTGATCTCGTCGTTCCGCCGGGGCACTACTTCGCCATGGGCGACAACCGCCCCAACAGCCTCGACAGCCGCTACTGGGGTTTCGTCCCACGCCAGAACATCGTCGGTCGCCCGCTCTTCGTCTACTGGTCGTTCATCACGCCGGAGAATCAGTACGAGCGCACTGGAATCGCCGACCGCATCGGCTTCATCGGCCACATCATTCTGCATTTCTTCGATCAGACGCGGTGGCGTCGAACCTTTCACCTGGTGAAGTGACATGAGCGAGCCCGCTACGGGTATCGCGCCGAAGAAACGCAATGCCATGCGTTGGATTGCGGTCGCTCTGGTGTTGCTGGTGGTGATTGCGGCGATCGTCCTGCCTCTGATCAACATCAACCGCTATCACCACACCATTGCCGAAAGCCTCAGCCGCAGCCTGGGGCGTCCTGTTCACATGGGATCGGTCCAGCTTCAGCTCCTGCCTCGTCCCGGCCTGGCGATCAGTGATTTCATCGTCGAGGAAGACCCCGGCTTTGGTGCCGAGCCTCTTCTGCATGCACCTTCTGTCACCGTTTCACTCCGCCCCAGTTCTCTCTGGCGTGACCGCCTCGAGGTCAGCCGCATCGATCTCGATAACGCCAGTGTCAACCTGGTCCGCGGCGCCCGCGGACAGTGGAACGTCAGCACGCTGCTCATTCAGGCTGCGCGAACTCCCAACGCCCCTACCGCACAACGCCACGCGACCGCCGCCCTGCGCTTCCCCTACATTGAATTCCGTTCCGGGCGCATCAACTTCAAGAATGGCGTTGAAAAGGCGCCCTTCTCCTTCTTCAATGCCGATCTCTCCATCTGGCTCGCTGAACCCGATCAGTGGCAGCTTCGTTTTGAAGCGCAACCGGCGCGTACCGACCTGGATCTCGACCTCTCCGATACCGGCCTGATCAGTGTCGAAGGCTCCGTCGAGCGGGCCGCCGCCCTCGATCAGATCCCGGTGAAGCTCCACGCCGAGTGGAACAAGGCGCCCCTTGGCCAGGTGAGCCGCATGCTCTTCGGCGAGGACAGCGGCTGGCGCGGTCTCTTGCGTGCCGAGGCCGACTTCACCGGCGACGTCGAGAACCTCGAGACCAGCGCCCGTTTCCGCGTCGACGACGCTCACCGTCAGGAGTTCACTCCGCTCAACCCACTGCCCGTCGACGTCCGCTGCCGCGCCGTCTACCACCGAGCCCTCGGCGCCGCTGACAATCTCACCTGCCTCTGGCCCGCCGGAGACGGCCACCTTCTCCTCACCGGCGGACTCAAAGGGCCGACCCATCCGCAGGCGAACCTGACCCTCGAAATCAATCGCACGCCCGCCTCCTTTGCCGTGAGCGTCCTGGGACTGCTGCGTCGCGGCGTGACGCCCTCCCTCACCGCCAGCGGACTCATTAACGGACATTTCACCTATGCGGTTCACGAGCGCTTAGCTCATGCGAGCCCTCCCAGCCTCACCGGCGAGGCCGCCATCGACTCTCTGTCTCTGAATTTTCCCGGAGTCGACAAACCTATCGTCATCCCCGAGCTTCACTTCGCTACCCCGGCGATCGCCTCGCCGCACCGCACCGCGTCGCGCCCATCCAGATCCGACGCCCGCGCCGCCGCCAAATCCTCAAGCCGCCCGGCAATTCTTCTAAATCCGGCTCCCGTCTCTCTCGGCGCGCCAAATCCCGTCGAGGTGTCCGGACAGTTCACCGCCGCCGGCTTCTCGCTCCGCCTCGCCGGACAGGCAGACCTTGCTCGCCTCGTAGCTCTCAGCAAATCGTCCGGCACAGTCGGCTCGTCGCTCTCAGGTATCGCCCCGGCGGACGCCGATACCCCGGCTGCCGCTGATCTCGACCTCACGTTGACCGGGCCCTGGCTGACCGGACCCTCGATGACGTCCGTCAGCAGTTCCACCCCTCCATCTCCGTCTGTCGCCGGCTTGCTTCACATCGAGCACGCGCAGGCCAGACTCAACTGGCTGCCGGAGCCGGTCGAGATCGCTTCAGCGACCGCCAATTTCTCTCCCGGCAAAGTCATCTGGAGCAATGCCGCCGTCACCGTGAACGGCATCGCCGCTCGCGGATCGTTCACCTATCCCTTTCCCTGTCCCGTGGAGGAAAACTGCGGAGGGACCGAAGAGCCAGCGGCCACCTTCAATCTCGATATCCCAAACCTCGACGCCGGCTCGCTTGAGTCAGCCCTGATGGGCGCGGGCCGCCGCAATGAACTCCTCAGCGCTATCCTCGCCCAGGTGGGACGCAAGACCGCGCCCTGGCCTCCGCTGGATGGCGTCGTTCACATCGGAGCTCTCGGGCTTGCCAGTCTCACACTCCACGACGCTCGCGGCTCCATCAGCGTCCGCGGATCCCACCTCAAAATCACATCGCTTGATGCGGCCGCCCTGGGAGGCTCTCTCAACGTTGCGGGAAGCGTGGAAACCGGCGGTAGTCACCCCGTCTACTCCCTCAATCTCAACTGGTCCGGGGTCAGCGTTTCACAGGTCGCCGCGCTTTTTCATGAGAAGTGGGGCGCGGGCACGGCGAACGGCACCGCCAGCCTGACGCTCGAGGGATATTCCACAGCCGATCTCGTTGCCTCCGCGCGCGGAGCCTTTCAGTGGGATTGGTCGCGGGGCTCCATCGGATCCATTGGCTCCGGCACACCCCTCGCCGCTCAGGCAGCGTCAGCGAGTCTGGAACGCACCAGTCTCAATAGTCTGCAGACAGCCAAGTTCTCGCCTGTGCATTTCGCTCGCTGGCGTGCCAGTGGCACCATCGGCAACAAGGCTCTCAAGTTTGATCCGGCAGACAAAACCAACCCGGTCACGGGAACCATCACCTTCGACCGCAGCCTCGATCTTTCCTGGCCAGCCGCGGACGACTCGACCGTACGCATTGGCGGCACATTCGCGCATCCTACACTGGCCTCGCCCCCGCCGCCATCAGAGCAATGAGCGCGAATAAGTAATCGTCACGGATTCATTTGCGACAGCTCTCTTTTCAGTGCCGCATATTCTGAGTCTGTGAACGCCCCCGAACTCTTCCAGCGAATCCGGCCGTCCGGCCCCAGCAGAAATAAATACGCTCGATCGTCACTCGTGAAGCCGATCCGCTGCTTCCAGATGTCTTCATCTTTCTCCATGGCAATGCAGCGGTCCTGCGCCTGAGCGGACATTCCTTTCTTCGAGCCGGAAATGATCATCCCGCGCACGAACTTCGGAGCCGCCTCGATCATCATCAGTGTGTAGGGATGCCCGACGGCAGGGAAGTCCTTCTCGACGTGATCGCTCCACTGGCTGCTGTCCTTGCCTCCCGTCCGGCTGAACGAAAATGACACAACCGCCGGCTTGCCTGCCGCGGCCGCGGGCAGAGTGAGCTGTTTGCCTGAGAGCGTCTCGCCGGAGATCTGCGGAAGCACATCTCCCGTATGCAGCGGCGCAGTCTGTGCCAGTGCGGCCTCTGTCCAGGCCGTGAGCAGCAATCCAACCAGAGTGATTTGAAGTGCGAGCCGTCCGAAACTTCGCATATCGTTTTCGCCGCGAACCATATGTAGGACTACGCCCGGCCGGACCGCGAAGTTCCCGTCCGGTCGGACGCTGATCGTTGAGCTGACTGCTTAGTTCGTATCCATCGTCCGCTTGTGAATCGCCGCCTGCACCTCGGGAACCGTGCCATCATTCACAATCACTTCCACCGGCTCGCCCTGGATCAGCATGCGGTGCGCCGTTCTGGTTTTGCCCGGAAGCCTTACCCGCTCCGTCAGCGTTCCGTTACGAGATCGAACGGTGACCGGCACGTCGGTCTCTGCAAAGCCATCGTTCAGGATGTCAATTGCTACCAGATACTGCCCCTCGTGCGCCGCTGTACTTGAATTCACCTTCGCGATCGACAGATCGGGCAGGCCGCGGTCGCGATACACCCAGTCGTCGAAGAACCACTTCAGGTCCTTGCCGCTCGTCTGCTCTACAAGATGCTCGAAATATTCGACGCTTGTGTCGTCCGCCGGATTGTAGGCCTGCAGCGCGGCCGCCAGCGGCTTATCTCCAGCAAGATCGCGCAGCATCCACAGAACGTACGTCGCCTTCGTCCGGTAGTAGATTGCATCTGACGCATGCATCAGATCCTCACCCGGTCCCGTGCCCGGACTTCCCGGCTCGGCGAACGCCAGCGCACCGCGCGAGGCCTCCAGCTTTTCGAGCGCCATCTCGCGGTCATGTATTCGCTCGATCCATAACGTTCCCACGAAACTCGCCACGCCTTCGTTCAGCCATTCCCGGGGAGATTGGAAATACGTGTGCGCCAGCGCGTGGGCCATCGTTTCCGCCAGCTTCTCAGGAGGATCCGCCGCGAGCCCGATGAACAGCACGCCACCCTGCTCATACGCCGCATCGTCCACTTCCGGCAGATCGACAATTGTAAGCGCCAATCTCGGCTTCGATCCCAGCCATTGCTCAACCAGTGGCCGAGCCATGGTTGCCGCAGTCATTACTCCCTGCGCGTTCGCCGCGTTCTCCTCGCGAACGTACACGCGTACTCCGCTGTCCTCGCGCAGCGTCCGCGAAGCCACAATCAGCGACGGTGCAGCAAAGCCCAGCCTGGTTGCGGAAAGGGAACAGGTGACCACCCCCGGATACTCGCTCGTCGGCATCGTGCTCGGCTTTTCCATCTCCACCACGTGACCGTCCAGAATTGCCACCGACGGCGCGACACCGTAAAACTCTACCGACACCCGCATCGTCACCGCCGCGTCTGCCTGGCGCAGCTTCTGCGTTCCGATTTCTGCGAACACCTTCGCCTGGTCTCCGAACAGCGCCGGCACCGAGCTCACCGGATACCACACAACATTCCCGAAGCCGCGCAGCCCGGTGAAGTCTTCCGAAATGCGGTCCCAGTCCGACCGCTCCGCCACGTCGTCCGGCGTGCCGAGCTGCAGCAATCGCTTTGCGTCGATCTCTATCGGTCCGCTGTACACCGCCTCGAGCCGCAATGTGCTCTTCGGTGCCAGCGGCGTCGGCAACTCCACCGTCGCCTCATTCAGTTGTCCGGTGTGATCGACGTCACTGTTGACCTTCGCCAGCCCCATCGGCAGCCGCTTGCCCTCCAGGCTCACGCCCTCCCAGTGCAGCGACGACGAAATCTGCAGCGGAACCACCTTGAGCGGCTGATCCCCATCGTTGCGCACCTCCAGCCGCGCGCGAACCGCCAGCGTGTGCTCCCGCGGCGCTAGATGGATGTCAAAGTCGTAGGCCGTAAATGTAACCGCGGCCCGCTCCTGATCCGTCGCCTTCAGGTTTGTGGCCGTGTCCGGCTTTGCTGCTGCGTCTTGCTTCGCCGGAGCCGCATCCTCATCCGATCGCGAAAAAATCACCTTCGCATTCGGGTTGGACGGCTGCTGTTCTTCTTGACTTGCCGGAGTTTGACCTGTCTCTTGCTGATCCTTTGGAGACGCCTGCTGCCCTGCCTGCGGCTTCGAGGTTTGTTGCTGACCTAAAACCGCCCCGCCCAATCCGCCGCAGACAACAACCGCGGCGATCCACTGCTTCATCCTCATGAACCCAAACCTTTTCTCTCCTTGCGCGGCGACTCTCCTTTTTCGGCGCCTCGGACCTCACTCAGACCCGCCCGCCGCTGCCGTGCCGCCTCAAACATCACCACCGCGCCCGCCGCCGACACATTCAGCGACGCCACCTGCCCCGCCATCGGAATCCGCAGCAAATGGTCGCAGCTCTGCCGGACCAGTTCGTGCAGCCCCTCGCCCTCGCGTCCTAGCACAATTACCGTATTCGACGTGAAGTCGTACTCGTCGTAACTCAGCGAGCCCCGCTCGTCCAGCCCGACGCACCAGATATTTCTCTCCTTGAGCTGCTCAAGTGCTCGCACCAGGTTCACCACCCGGGCAATCCGCACATGCTCCGCCGCCCCTGCCGACGCCTTCACCGCCACTGCGCTCAGCGGAGCCGCCCGACGCTCGGTCACCACCACGCCGTCCACGCCGGAGGCGTCAGCCGTACGCAGCAGCGCTCCCAGATTCTGCGGATCTTCGACGCCATCCAGCGCCAGCAACAGTCGCGGCTCCGGCCCCTCGAACAGGTCCTCTAGTTCCAGGAACTCCCGTCCGCGGACAATCGCCACCACGCCCTGATGCCCGGCCGTCTTCGCCAGCCGCGTTAACTCATCTCTGGACTCCGGTCTTACCCGGACGCCATTCTCCCGGCAGGCATCGATCACCCGCTGTAGTCGTGGATCATGCCTCTCGCGGGCTACGCACACATGGTCGAATTTCCGCGTTCCCGAGCGTAGCGCCTCTTCGACTGGATGCAGGCCGTACAGAATCTCCATCCCGTCTAGTCTAATTGGACTTGTAGACGGGAGTGCATCCGCATCATAATGGAAGAGTTAGCAGACCCACACTCCCCGGCTCACGTCTGCTCACCCAACATCGTTCCGAGGACTCGGCATGGGCTTCTCAGGTGAGCTTGAAAATCTCGTCGAAAAAAGCGTCTTCCGGAGACTGTGGTCCGTCTCTGACAGTGAGATGAGCACGGCAACGCTGACCCTCGCTGAGCAATCGCGGGCCGAAAACGCATCGATCGCGCTAGGACTCCGGAGACACGACCCCGAACTCCTCGACCGTCTCATCATCCAGTACCAGCACCGCCTTCTCCGCTACCTGCTCTTCCTCACCGGCAGCCGCGACCTGGCCGAAGATCTCTTTCAGGAAACTTGGATGCGCGTGCTCACCCGCGGCACGCAATACAACGGCGCTGCCCGCTTCGATACCTGGCTCTTCACCATCGCGCGCAACCTCATGATCGATATGCGCCGCAAGCGCACCATGGCCAGCCTCGAAGAAATGTGCGAAGTCGACGGCGAAGATCGCGCCTATGAGATTCCCAGCGACGAGCCGACGCCCTTCGACCTTTATCAGGTCCGCGAGAATGGACAGCGTGTCACCGCTGCCCTGCTCACCCTTGATCCGCTGCATCGCGAAGTCCTCGTCCTGCGCTTCCACGAGGATCTCTCGCTCGAAGAGATCTCCCAGGTGACGCGCGCCCCGCTTTCCACCGTCAAGTCGCGCCTCTATCGCGGACTAGCCGCGCTCAAGCCGCGTGTCGCCGCAATGAACGGGCTGCAGGAGGCACGATGAACCAGCCCTCCGCGAATCAGCCCACGCGGCCCGCTTCTGACCAGCAAATAGACCCGCAGTTGATCGACGCCCTTTCCGGTCTCGACGCGCAGGCGAATCTGGCCGTGGTCCAGCGCACCCGCCGCTCCGTCATGGCGGCCGCCTACCAGATGCGGATCGCCGAGACTCGCCGCCGCCGTCAGGCCGGCATTGCTCTGCTCGCCTTCGTGGCCCTCATTGTCTTTCTCACCCCCGCGATCTGGAGTGTTGCCGACGATCTTTTCAGTGGCGAGCACTTCCAGGACATGCCGGCGATGACCATGTCTCTCATCGTCACGCTCTTCTCCACGATTTTCGCGGCCCTCATCGTGCATTTGCGGAGCCGCCGTACGCGCGATGGAGAAGAGTCCTGAGTCGGATAAGATTGCGCGCGCCCGGTGTGCGATAGCCGCTGAGCAGTGACCGCGAGCAGACCGCAAAGTAGCTAAAGATGAGCAACCCGACCGACCGCCGTATACAGAACGAAGCACGCTTCTCCGATGAGCTGCGCCTCATCCCCCGCTGGGCCATCGCCGGAGCCCTCCTTGCCTTCTGCCTCACCCAGTATTACTTCTGGATCGTTCTTCCCGCGCATCGTCATCACCCCAGCGGCGTGCCTTTCCCGCTGCGCTTCTACCTCATCCTGTCCTGGGGAGCCCTCGCCGCTCTCTACGTTCTCATGATTGGCTACATCAGCAACGACGCTCCCCGCCGCGACATGAGCACCCGCCTCTGGATGATCTGCGTCGTCATGCCCGGCGGCGTGGGAGCCGTGCTCTATTTCCTCCTCCGCCAGCCCATCACCGCCACGTGCCCATCCTGCGGAGCCCACATCGAGGGCACCTACCACTACTGTCCGCAGTGCGCTTATCAGGTCGCTGCCTGCTGCAGCAATTGCTACCGCAGTGCCCGGCTCACTGACATCTTTTGCGTCTACTGCGGGCACGATCTCACCGCCAGCCAGCCTCCCACGCGTCTGCACGCCTTCACCCGCTAAGCTCCTGCCGGCCGCAGTACGATTCAAGTGGCATCATACGAAGTTCCCATGCGTCCCAATTCCAAAGGAATCCTCGAGTCTTCGCTCTACGTAAGCGATGTAGCTCGCTCCGCGCGGTTTTACGAGGAGATCTTCGGGTTTCAGATCATCTCCGATTTTGGAGAGCGCGGCTGCGCATTGCAGGCCGGTGACCGGCAGGTTTTGTTGCTTTTTAGGAAGGGAGCTTCGCGCCTCATGTCCACGCCCCACGATGGCGACGGCGAGTTGCATATCGCCTTCGCGATTGCTGCCTCCGATCTCGCCGGCTGGGAGACATGGCTTGGCGAGAAGGGAATCGCAATCGAAGAGAAGCGCGCATGGGACCGGGGAGGAGAGAGCATATATTTCCGCGACCCGGACCGCCATCTCCTGGAAATCGCGACACCGGGCGTCTGGTCGATCTACTGACCCAATTTTCGGACGGTGGCATTCGGGACCAGCATTCCAGCGCTGGACTATACTCGAACGTTGGCATCACTCATGCACACCTCTGCGCCGCCCATCACCGCGCTCATCATCGACGATGAGCAACTCGCGCGCGAAGAGCTGAAGTATCTGCTCGACTCTGCCGGAAGTGTCGAAGTCGTCGCCCAGGGCGCCAATGGTATCGAAGCCGTCGAACTCATCCGTGAGTACCAGCCCGACCTCGTCTTTCTCGACGTGCAGATGCCCGGCCTCGATGGATTCGCGGTCCTCAAACAGCTCATCGAGCACAACGACCGGCTGCCGCAGATCATCTTCGCCACGGCCTTTGACCAGTACGCCGTGCGCGCCTTCGATGTCAACGCCATCGACTACCTGCTCAAGCCCTTTGACAAGGCTCGTGTGCTGCAGGCAATCGAGCGCGCCCGCCTCCGTCTGCAGGAGACCGCACAGGCCGAGGGCGAACCGCTCGCCGGCCCCGGTGGCTTCAAACTCGACTCGCTTATCCGCCTCATTGAACAGCAGCAACAGAACCCGCGCGTGCATAGCGGCAAAATTGTCCTGCAGGCGCAGAGCCGCCTCCTGCTCATCGATCAGAAAGACATCTGCTTTGCGTCAATCGACGAAGGCATCATCTCCGTGGCCACTCAGACCATCGAAGGCCAATCCCGATGCCGCACTCTTGAAGAGCTGCTCGAGCTACTCGATCCATCCGTCTTCTGGCGCGCGCACCGCTCCTACGTCGTCAACATCAACCACATCAAGGAAGTCGTACCCTGGTTCAAGTCGAGCTACCAGCTCCGCATGGACGACAAGAAGCAGACCGAGATCCCCGTTAGCCGCGCCCAGACCAAGCGCCTCCGCGAACTCTTTAAGCTGTGACCAGTGCCAGCCGTTAGGAAGCAATTCAAACTGGACCAGGACGGCGTGATGGCGGCCGCAGCGCCCAGGACGCAACTGTAACGCCGGTCATTACGATCGGATATGCCAGCGTGCCCGCATCGATGAGCCCCGAGGTCAGTAGCGATGCGACAGCGCCCGTCAGGTCGAAGATCACACCCGCGTAGGCCCACTCCTTCAGTCGGGGAAACCGTGGAACCAGCAACGCGACAGCCCCGAGCAGCTTCCAGATCCCGAGGATGACCAGAAAATATGGTGGATAGCCCAGGCGCTCGATGAGTCCGCGAACCTGGGGCACTCGCAGGACATCCCACGCGCCTCCCAAAGCCAGTTCGAAGACGAGCAAACCGGTTGTCACCCAGTAGGCAATGATGCGGTGCCGTGAAGTGAAGGAGGAAGGGCGGACAGTAGTCATAGGTCAATCAACATCAGACTTATGATCTACCCAAATTTTAAAAAACTCGCCACAAGCCGTGGACACTTGAACCAAACCTTACCGATTGCGTATCGCTGTTCATGCCGAATCCTTCGAAGTGGATCGCCTGCTGTTCGCTCGCAGTTTTGATCGCGCTCTACGTTGTCGGCGCCGTCAGCCACGGATCATTGCGTCACGAAGTGCAGACCTTGCCCCTTTGGATTCCAATCGTGCTTGGTTTCCGAAGGTCGCAATTCGCAAAATGGGCAGCCCTGCCCTGCTTTCTTTTCTGGCTCGCGATCATGATCCTCATCTGGCTGTTTCTGCTCGGATGGACGCATATTGTAAGAGGCCACTTCTCTCCGATCGAGATCGCGATGACGTTGGTCATCGGCATTGCCTGTTGCTGTGGGATGATTGCCTGTCTCCGCTGGCGTACCGTAATACGGCTGCCGGCCGCTCTGGCGGTTTGCCTTCTGTCCGCAGCATTTCAGCTCTTTGCTTTTCGGCTCAGCCTCATTCCATTCATCGCGTCGCAGTAGCGGCAAGCCAAAATTTACTTAAGAAGGCTTCCTAAGCTAACGAGCAGATAAGCTGAGCCCACATTGCCTAGGACCACAAATCCAAGCGCGACTGTCTTTCAACCTTTTCTTGATTTCAAGGAGCCATCTCGCTTTACGGCAATTTCGTCAAGCATTGAGTCTCGCAAGAGACGATTTGCCTTGGTCTGATATCCTCGGCCACCGGCCTTGAGCCACTCGATCACGTCGGCATCCAGCCGGATAGTGATGGGCTTTTTAATGGGCCGATAGAACTTGCCGACGACGGCTTTCTTCCAGAACTCAGGACCAAGCTCTGGAATATCCGACGTATCAATCTCCGAGTCCGGCATTGCTTTGAGTCGTTCTATTCTCTGTCGCTGTTCTGGAGTAAGCACGACTTCGCTGTTTTCAACCCGGATCATCGAATGCTTATCTCTGTGCTTCTTCATAACGCATCCTTTCATGAGCGGTAGCTCTTCGAGCGGAGAGAATACGGATCACCTCATCGCCATCTTCATCCTCCCAGACCGTGTGTGCTACCAGCACGATGAGCACGTCGTTCATATAACCGATGGATCGCCATCGCTCCTCACCGTCGACGATGCGATCCAATTCGCTGTGAATTTGAGGGTCTTGAAAAATTAACCTCGCTTCTTCAAAACTCAGCTTGTGTTTCTTGATATTGAGGAAGTTCTTGCGAAGGTCCCACTCAAAATGCATGCTTCAACCGCTGTCTTGACATGAAACCTGCCTTCTTTTGTACGTACATTATAGTACGTACACACTGCCGGACGAAATGGATATGCTTCCCGTAAACTCCCCTTATGCCCCCCATCGCCTCGCTCGAATGCTCCCGCTGCCATAAACACGTCTCCGCCGAGACTCCCCAGACTGTCTGCCCCGCCTGCGCCGGTTCACTTTACGTCCGCTACGATCTCCCCTCCGTCGACTCCGCCGCCCGACCGCAGCCGGGAGGCGTGCAGAGCATGTGGCGCTACTCCGCCGTCCTGCCTGATGTCGAGCCCATCACCCTCGGCGAAGGCTGGACCCCGATGCTCCCCGGCCGTCGCCATGCCAACCTCTATCTCAAGGAAGAAGCGACCAACCCCACCGGCAGCTTTAAAGCCCGCGGAATGTCCATGGCTGTCTCCATGGCCCGCCACTACGGACTGAAGAAGCTGGCTGCCCCCTCCGCCGGCAATGCCGCTGGAGCTCTCGCTGCCTATGCCGCCGCCGCGGGAATCGAAGCTCACATCTTTATGCCAAAGGACGTACCCTTCGCCAACTATCTCGAAGGCGTCGCCTACGGAGCCAACGTCACGCTAGTAGATGGACTCATTTCCGACTGCGCCCGCATGGTTGCCGAGCGCATAAAAGAGCAGCAAGCCGAGCACGCCGCAGGCCGGCTGGCCGCGGAACATGTCTGGTTCGACATCTCCACCCTCAAAGAACCCTTCCGCGTCGAAGGCAAAAAGACCATGGGTTACGAGCTCGTCGAGCAGCTCGGCTGGGAGTATCCCGACGCAGTCTTCTATCCCACCGGCGGAGGTGTCGGACTCATCGGCATGTGGAAGGCCTTCGAGGAGATGGAAGCCCTCGGCTGGGTCAAACCGGGCAAGCGTCCCAAAATGATCGCTGTCCAGGCCTCCGGTTGCGCTCCCGTCGCTCGCGCCTATGAGGCAGGCGAATCTGCCAGCAAATTCTTCGACAACGCCGCCACCTTTGCCGCCGGCCTGCGCGTTCCCAAACCCTACGGCGACTACATCATCCTCGACATCGTGCGCCAATCAGCCGGAACCGTCGTCTCTCTCGACGACCAGACCATCCTCGCTTCACTCCTCGACTGGTCGCGTCACGAAGGTCTCCTGCTTTCGCCCGAAGGCGCCGCTGCCACTGCTGCGTATGACCACCTCCTCTCGACCGGTTTCCTCACTCCATCGGACCGGGTCGTCATCTTCAACACCGGTGCCGGCCTGAAATACGTCGACATGATCGCCGAGGCGATGAACCTCAAGCGCCCGACTGAGAAAAAGCTGCCCCAGCGCTCCCCGGTCGGCGGAATCATCACCCCGGTATAGCGGCCCTGCCGCCTGTCAAGACTTGGCCGCCAAACTTTCCTGTAACTGATTCATCCTGCGACCTCTAAGGTCCGAGGAAACTTGGCCGATCATTTACGCCGGCTCGATAAAATAAGAGTAGAGGTTAGGTCCGATCACCTTTTCAGGGTTCGCTTCGGAGATTAGCCTAAAGAGCGGCCGTCTCCTAACTGGTCAATGTAACTCCCACCGAAACAATCGGTTACAAGTCTGTCCAATCGAATGAATGAGTTACAATCCATAATCGATAAGCTACGCCAAATGAATGAGTTAAAAGGCATAGACAAAACAGGGGGGGAGGGGGTACCCCGTTCGGGGAAAGGTCCTGAAACAGGCCGTCCGGTAAACTCATACTCATGCCCTTGCCAGTAAAGCTGATCGCCATCGACATCGACGGAACCCTCCTGCCTTCGGTAGGAGGACAGGTCAGCCAGCGCACGCGCCGCGCCCTCCTCGAGGCCCAGGCCGCCGGCATCGAAATCGTGATCGCCACCGGCCGTCGTCAGGCCTATGCGGCTCCGCTCATCCACCCGGTCGGGCTGCGGCCGGGGACCGTCCTCATCACCTCCAACGGAACCGTAACCCGGACCCTTGGCGGAGACCGCATCGACCGCTTCTTTCTGCCCGTCGAAACCGCCCGGTTACTCTGCGGAGCCCTCCGCCAGTTCGGCGGCATGACCGTCTTCACCTTCGACTGCGAAGGCCCGGGCGAGCTGGTATTGGAGTCGATCGACCGCCTGAGTACACACATTGCCCCCTGGGTGAACGCCAACCGCCCCTGGATCAGGGAGTTCGTGCCCCTCGAAGACGCCTTCAACAGTGGCGACGAGCCGGTTCAGGGAATGCTCTGTGGCACCGTCGACGCCATGCGGGAGGCCGAAGCCTGGCTGTTGTCGAGCGACCTGGCCCGTCTCGTGGAACTGCACCGCACCGAATATCCCCTCCGGGACCTGTCCATCGTGGACATCCTCCCGCCCGGCTGCTCCAAGGGCGTCGCGCTGGAGAAGTGGGCAGCCATCCGGGGGATAGCTACCGCGGAGATCATGGCCATCGGCGACAACTTCAACGACCTCGAAATGCTCAACTTTGCCGGTCGCCCTGTCGTTATGGGAAACAGTGCTCCCGACCTCCTCTCGATAGCCCGCGACCGCGGGTGGGAAATCGCTCCAAGCAATGACCAGGATGGCGTAGCCCAAATCATCGAGAGCGTTCTCGAATCCGCCACCGTCAATTTGGCGGGGGACAAAGTCATTGAAACCTCGGCGTGATAGAGTGACCGCAATGCTCGGATTCTGCCTGAAGACGGGCCGCCGTGCGCCCCGAACGGCCTTTCGCATGGCGTTGAGCCTGCTTATGGCATCCGGCGCAGCGCACGCCGCCGAGCACGTGACCCTGACCAACGGCTTCGACCTGATCTGTGATCACCACGCCGCCGCCGGTGACCGGGTACGCCTCTATATGGATTCTGGCAACACCAATTTCGTCGAAGTCGATGCTGCCGAGATCGCCTCGAGCGAGCACGTCGATTTGCCTGTTGTCTCTCCCAAAGGCACATCGGCTCCGCACACCCAAGCCAGACTCACCGACACCGAACTCCATGAACTGCTGGCCCGGGCCGGAACCGCTCACGACCTCGATGTGGACCTTCTTGCCAGTGTGGTTCGCCAGGAGAGCGGCGGAAATACCCGCGCTGTCAGCCGCACTGGTGCGCAGGGCCTGATGCAACTCATGCCCGGCACGGCAGCCGATCTTGGGGTCGGAAATGCCTTCGCGCCGAGCGATAACGTCAACGGTGGAACTGCTTATCTGGACGGTCTGCTCAAGCGCTACCATGACAACCTTGCATTGGCGCTTGCCGCCTACAATGCCGGACCGGGAGCCGTCGACCGGTGGCACGGCATCCCGCCCTACCGCGAAACCCGGGCCTATGTCGCGCGCGTGATCCACGAGTTCAACCGCCGCGTCGCTGCCCGTGAAAAAGCAAGAAGCAGACAATCTGTGACGCAGCTGGCAGCCGCCACACGCTGACTTTCCTCGAAGCATGGAGATTGAAATTTGAAGAATAAGCGCTGGATTCTCTGGGGGGTCGCCGCCATCGCCCTTGTGGCGCTGGTGCTGGTAGCGCGCCAGAAGATCCACTTTGACTTGGACGCCTTCCTGCGGCAACTCAAGCTGGCCGATTGGCGCGATATCGGGATAGCCGTCGGCTCTATCTACCTCGGCTATATCCTTCGCTCTATGCGGTGGGCTCTCCTGCTGCGGCACAACAAGAAAGTTCCCCTATTGTCGCTGATCGGAACCCAGGTAATGGGTTTTACGGCGGTCGCCCTCATAGGACGTGTGGCGGATTTGGTAAGGCCTTACTTAGTTTCCAAGAAGACTGCTCTGCCCATCAGTTCGCAGATCGCTGTGTATGTTGTCGAACGGCTCTTCGATGCGGGAGCCATGGCGTTGATCTTCTCTATTGGTGTGCTCTCGGTTCCGCAAGCCGAGATCGTCAGGGCGACCAGCCACTCGGGACACCTCTCCAGTCTGGCGCTGCATTCGCCACAATTGTCTGCCTTCATCGCCCGGTACGGTGGACTCGTGCTGACGATAGCGGGTGCGCTCTTTCTGGTCGCTGTGCGCGTGAGCGGCAACGCCGTCGCTTCCTTTTGTGAGCACGCTTTCTCCCTCTTTTCAAAAAAGCTGGGCCACGCCATTGCAGAAAAGATTCGCACCTTCCACTCCGGGCTGGATACGATGCGATCGTTTGCGGATTTTGCGGCTGTCGCGTCCCTCTCGCTTGCTATGTGGGGGCTGATTGCACTTGCTTACTTTGTCGGTTGCCGAGCCTTTGTGGCGAGTCCGCAACTGGCGGCCATCCATTTCTCCAAGTGCGTCCTGCTGATGATTGCCAGTGGCGGGGCCAGCATTATTCAGCTTCCTGTGGTTGGCTGGTTTACGCAAATCGGGATTGTCGCTGCGGCGATCTCGGGCATTTCTGGAGCTACCGCCGAGGCGGCTACTGCATGCGCTGCGACTCTGTTGCTGGTCACGTTCCTGGCTATAGTGCCTGTGGGCTTGATTTGGGCTCGGGTAGAGGGAGTCTCCCTCAAAAAGGTGTCAGAAGAGAGCGAACACGCAGGCGTCGAGGCCCTCGCTGCCCCGGAGACGGCGCAGGAGACAGCCACCTAGATCTAAAGACTGCGCCGGACTACCCGCCGCACCGAGTCCGTAAATATCCCATAGACAGCGTGTGTCACCCATTCGCTGATGCGCTCCTGAGTAGGTTGCGCTTCTTTCGGTTCCGACAGACCCATACGAGGAAGAATGGACTCATGGGTCAGCCTGTTGAGCGTGAGCCCGAAGGCCGCGCCCTTCCACGCTCCGAGCGACGGCTCAACCTCGACGAGCGCGCCATAAATGGCTCCTGCAGCCGCGCCAAAACCCCAGTGGATACTCTGCATGACTGCCTGCTTTTGGGCATGCGGCAAAGGGCGCCCCGCGACCTGCTCAGCCAGGACGACCGGCGGGGGTGTCTGCCCCTGCACACGCGGTGGGAAAATCTGTTCCGCCAGCATCTTCGCGCCGGCGCCGGCAAGCCCACCTATCAGCCCGGCGAGTGCGCCCTTCATGATCGAACGTTCTCTCTTGGTCATGGTGATGAGATGCGCAAAGGATGAAAGTAACAGTTGAGGCTGGCCTCAAATGCGAACAGAGTAGACCCCACTGCTAAAATCAATCAAGAAATGAAGTGTCCTTACTGCGGGTTTGCGCAAGACCGGGTGGTTGACTCGCGCGAGAGCAAAGAAGCCGATTCCATACGTCGACGCCGGGAATGCGAGCGTTGCAACAAGCGCTTTACCACCTACGAACGCATCGATGAGATTCCTTACATGGTTGTAAAGAAAGACGGTCGCCGCGAGAAGTTCGAGCGGCAGAAGGTGCTCAGCGGACTGTTGCACGCCTGCGAAAAGCGACCCGTTTCCGCGAGCAAGCTCGAAGCTCTGGTTGACGAAACAGAATCCTTCCTCACCGAATCGCCAGAGCGCGAGCGCACCACCAGCGAAATCGGAGAGTTGCTGATGAACCGGCTCAAAGCGCTGGATACCGTCGCCTACATCCGGTTTGCCAGCGTATATCGCGATTTCAAGGATGTGCGGGAATTCAAGGAAGAGCTTGAACAATTACTCACCGCGCGCGAGCCGGGCAAGAAGAGCAAATCGGCAGGATGACAAAGATTATGAGCAAAACGAAGACACATGCAGTCACTCTGATTCCCGGTGATGGAATTGGCCCGGAGGTCACCGACGCGGTCGTACGCATCCTCGATGCGACTGGCGTAAAGTTCGCCTGGGAGCGTTACGCGGCCGGCGCAGAGGCATTTGAAAAGTATGAGGAATACGTCCCGAAGGATCTTTACGAGTCGATCGAGAGAACCAAACTCGCACTCAAAGGTCCGGTAACCACACCAATCGGGGGAGGGTTCACCTCCATCAACGTAACTCTCCGGAAGAAATTCGATCTCTACGTCAACTTCCGCCCCATCCGCAATCTGCCCGGTCTCGAAACCCGCTATCCGAACGTCGATCTGGTCATCGTCCGTGAGAACACCGAAGGCGAGTATGTGGGCCTGGAGCACGAGGTGGTCCCGGGCGTGATGACCTCGCTCAAAGTCATCACTGAAAAGGGCTCAACCCGCATTGCCAAATGGGCATTTGAGTACGCCCACAAGCATGGACGCCGCAAGATTCACGCCATTCACAAGGCAAACATCATGAAGTTGTCCGATGGCATGTTTCTAAAGTGCGCGCGCGAGATCGCCAAGGGCTATCCGGATATCACCTATGGCGAGCACATTATCGACAACGCCTGCATGCAGCTGGTGATGAATCCCTACCAGTACGATGCCTTGCTGCTCCCCAATCTCTACGGAGATATCGTCAGCGATCTGTGCGCCGCGTTCGTGGGTGGACTGGGCCTCGTGCCGGGAGCAAATATCGGTGCGGATGCTGCGATCTTCGAGGCTGTCCACGGCTCGGCCCCCGACATCGCCGGAAAGGACATTGCAAATCCGACGGCGCTACTACAGTCGGCGATCCTGATGCTTCGCCACGTCGACGAAACTGAGGCTGCAGATAAAGTTCAGAAAGCGCTCGAGCACGTCTATTTGGAAAAGAAGACCCTCACCCGCGATGTGCACGGAACAGCGGGAACCAAAGCATTCGCCGATGCCGTAATCGCGGCACTTGAAATCGGACAACCGGCCAGGCAATAAGAAGAAAGTGAGCCCGCAATGCAAATACGAAGAATGATGGCAGTAGCGGTCTGTGCGCTGCTGCTTGCAGCTTCGGGATGCAAAAAGAAAACCGAGGAGACAGCTTCGAAGGGTGTTTACACTACCGTCGACCAAAACACCGCCGGAGCCATCAGCGGGACGGTTCACTTTACTGGGAAGGCGCCGGAGAGAATCCAGATCGACATGGCTCAGGACCCGGTCTGCTCGGTAGCCCCTCCAAACTATACCGAGCAGTATGTGGTTCACGACGGTGGCCTGGAGAACGTCTTCATCTACGTGAAGGACGGACTGGGCAACAAGCTGTTCGCGCCTTCGCCTGATCCTGTGGTTATCGATCAGAAGGGCTGCCGCTTCACTCCGCATGTCGTGGGTATCATGGCGGGTCAGCCCGTCAAATTCACTAACAGTGATCCCACAATGCACAACGTCCACATGACGCCGCAGCTCAGCACCAATCAGTCGGTGGATATATCTCAGCCGCCCAACGGCGCGGGCGAGATGCGCATTTTGCCCGCCCCCGAGTTAATGATTCCCGTTCGCTGCAACAACCATCCGTGGATGGAAGCCTTCATCAATGTCGCAGCGAATCCCTTTTTCGCGGTATCGGACGCTGATGGCCACTTCACCATCAAAGGGCTGCCACCCGGGACGTATACGATCGTGGCGGTCCACGAAAAGCTTGGAGAGAAGACAGCGACTGTAACCGTAAGCTCAAAGCAGACAACCGGGCAGGACTTTACCTACCAGGCTCCGGCCGGGAACGGAAAGAGCTAGCGCCAGCAATCCTCCGCTCTATCGCTTGCCCTTTGATCCGGCGCTCAGGTAAGTGCATGCCATGGCCAGGGCATGCACCAGGAGCCACCAGCCAAATCCGCGATCTTCAAAAATCAGAACCAATATCAATGCCCGCGGTATTAGCACAGCCAGGGTTGGCGGTATCCAGCCTGAAAGCGAGAACGGTGTCAACTCGCCCCGGAGGTAACCAATCACCAGCGAGACGCGCGGTAGAAGCAGGCTGAGAAGGAGAAACCATAGGGGCAGGATGTGCATCATGCACCTCTCAGTTCAGAGGCTCGGTCTCGAGACGTACGAGCGAGAGAGATCGGGTCCGATGCGCCGAGCCGCTGGGCCAGTTCATTTTGAGATTCCGATAACCTTCGCCCGCTACTCAAGATTCATCTCGATGTAAGAAGACGATACACTGTCTTCACCACCCAAAATGGGAAGTACCGGGATCATCTCCGGAGGAAATGCCAGTAAGGCAGGCTCACATAGAGATATGCGGCAGAAGGTTGGAATATTAGGCGCGACCGGAATGGTCGGCCAGCGGTTCATTCAATTACTTGAGCATCATCCATGGTTCGAAGTGGCATGGCTTGCCGCCAGCGATCGCTCCAGCGGGAAGAAATACGGCGAGGCGGTAAAGTGGAAGCTCGATTCCGCTCTTCCCGAACGAATTGCGCGGATGCCCGTATCGCCGGCGACACCCGACGACGCGCCGAAAGTGATCTTTGCTGCACTCGACGCCGACATAGCCCGTGACCTGGAGCCTGCATTCGCGGCGGCGGGTTGCGCTGTGATCTCTAATTCCAGTGCCTTCCGCATGCACGAGGACGTGCCGCTGGTCATTCCCGAAGTCAATGCCGACCATCTGGCGATACTCGAGAATCAGTCCTGGCGCAGAGAAGCCGGCGGTTATATCGTCACCAATCCAAACTGCTCGGCGATAGGCTTGGTTCTCGCCTTGAAGCCTCTGGCTGAGCGTTTCGGCATCGAGTCGATCTTCGTGAGCACCATGCAGGCAGTCAGCGGAGCAGGATACCCCGGTGTGGCCTCAATGGACATACTTGGCAACGTCGTGCCCTTTATCAAGAACGAGGAAGAGAAGATGCAGGCCGAAACCCTGCGTCTGCTCGGCGAGCGCGGCGGCAAGGTCGTGCGCCCCCTCGCGGCGAAGATGACGGCTCATTGCAATCGGGTTGCCGTCGAAGATGGCCATACCGAGAGCGTAAGCGTGAAGTTCTCGAAGAATGCAGGCCGCGAGGAGATCCTCGCCGCCTGGAGGGAATTTAGGCCACTCGCAGGCCGGGACCTGCCCACCGCTCCTTCGCAGCCGGTAGAGTTTACCGATCTCGAAGACCGCCCCCAGCCACGCCTGGACAAGATGCGTGGCGGCGGCATGGCGGCGACGGTAGGAAGACTCCGGCCTTGCAGCCTGCTCGACTGGAAATTCACCGTTCTCTCCCACAATACGATTCGCGGAGCTGCGGGTGCCGCCTTGCTGAATGCTGAGCTTCTGGTATCTCTGGGCAAGCTGGAGGCGCAAAAAATCGATACGGTAGCGGTAACGGCATGAGCCAGCTCGTGGTGATGAAGTTCGGCGGGACCTCCGTCGAAGATGCCGTTGCCATCAACCGCACTGCCGGCATCGTTCGCGGCCGAATCAACAAGGGTTTGACGCCGATCGTCGTAGTCAGCGCGATGGCCAAAGTCACTGACCAGCTTCTGGCTGCGGCGAATGCGGCTGGCCGTGGGGACCGAGCGGGGGCTCTCGCAATTACCGCGCGTCTGCGCAATCGCCATCTGGAGACAGCCTGCGCTCTAGTTTCAGCCACCGTCATGACCGAGCTCGGCCAGTGGATCGAAGCAGAGTTCTGCAGTCTTGACGAGGTGCTCCGTGGTCTTGCCGCGGTCGGTGAACTGACGCCGCGCATCAGCGACATGGTTGTCTCCATGGGCGAGCGGCTGTCGAGCCGTATGATCGCCGAGGGCTTCCGGCACCGGGATCTTGACGCAATTTACGTCGACGCGCGCCAATGCATTGTCACCGACAGCCAGCACGGTAAGGCCGTTCCCCACGATGCGCAGATCGAACAACGCCTGAAGCAGCACGTGCTTCCACACGCCGAGGCCGGCGAGGTTTGCGTGATGGGCGGTTTCATCGGCTCAACCGAGAAGGGCGTGACCACCACTCTGGGACGCGGCGGCTCAGACTTCACGGCCGCACTGGTGGGCGGTGGCCTCGATGCCGGCTCGATCGAGATCTGGACAGACGTGAACGGTATCATGACCACCGATCCGCGTATCTGCCCGAATGCGCTGCGCGTCAAAACCATTAGCTTTGAAGAGGCTGCGGAGCTGGCCTATTTCGGCGCGAAGGTTTTACATCCGGCAACCATTCTTCCCGCAGTAAAGAAGAATATTCCCGTTCTGGTTCTGAACTCCCGCAACCCTGACAACGAGGGCACCAGGATCATCTCTCTCGCACCCCACTGCCGCAGTCCGTTCAAGTCGATCGCAGCCAAGCGGAGGCTTACGATCATCGACGTTGTTGCCAGCCGCATGCTGATGTCGCATGGCTATCTGAAGGCGATTTTTGACATCTTCGATAAGCACAAATGTCCTGTCGACATGGTTTCTACCTCTGAAGTCTCCGTCTCACTTACCGTTGATTCGAACGATAAGTTGCCGGACATAGCCGCCGATCTCAGCCAGCTCGCCGACGTCAAGTACGAGGGCAGAAAGGCCCTCATCTGCATGGTGGGCGAAGACATTCGCGGGCAGAACGGCATCGCAGCGCGGGTATTCCAGGCCATCCGGCACGTAAATGTGCGCATGATTTCGCAGGGAGCCTCGGAAATCAACATGAGTTTCATGATCGAAGAAGATGATGTAGAAGAGGCCATCCGTTCTCTCCATGCGGAGTTCTTTGGCGATCCTGATCCCGAGATCTTCGACGTGGAAGCTTTAAAAGAAAGTGTGAGGTAGCCCGGTTGCTATTTCTCGTACTGGGACGCGGCAAAACCGGTAGCCTGGTGGCAGAAGTGGCGCACGAGCACGGTCACGGAGTGCGCGTGCTGGGCGAAGAGGAGAATCGCAACGCCTCAGCCCTGACTGCGCCGTTCCTGGCTGGCTTTGACGTGGTGATCGATTTCACCACTCCTGAGGCCGTCATCCATAATCTGCGAGCCTGCCTGGCAAACGGTGCTCGCGTGGTCGTGGGCACGACCGGCTGGTATGAACGGCTCGACGATATGCGCAGTCTCGCCGAGCGGAAACATGCCGGGTTGCTCTACGGCACGAATTTCTCAGTAGGTGTCCAGGCGTTGCTGCGCCTTACACGAGAACTCGCGCTTGCTCTGCCCCACTACCAGTACAGCATTACCGAAACCCACCACGCGGACAAAAGGGATGCGCCTTCAGGAACTGCATTGTCGATCAAGCGGGTCCTTGAAGCGACCAGCCCATCGCTCGATGTAGAAATCACTTCAAAACGCGAAGGAGACGCCTCCGGCATCCATGTCATCGAAGCCCGATCCCCGAACGACCGGATCGAGCTGAAGCACGAAGCCTTCTCACGCCGCGGTTTCGCCGACGGTGCAATCCAGGCTGCCGAATGGATCGCAGGCAAGACCGGCGTATGGGAATTCAGCGACATCGCCGCGGAACTCGGCTAGGTCTTGACCATCGGTTAATTCCAACATTATTAACGGGAGTTTGAAACCGCCTCATAATCAAGTTCGCGGGTTTTGAGAACGATCATGTATTCATAAATGGCCTGCAGGATCGCGTACGTGAAGCCTGCGTTGCCATCAAGAAATCCGCGTTTTCCGATGTAGAGGATGAGGAACTTCACGAGAGGCCTTGCCGGCAAGCGATAGAAGAGCTCTTTTTGCTGAAAGCGGCGTTCGTGAAATTCCTTGCCTGTGAAAGCCTTCATCATGCTGAATGGATGGTTGCTCTGGCGATTCTCCCATATTTGTTTCGCTTCAAGCGTGCTGTAAGAATTATGACGCGCAACCCAGTGGCTGATGCCTTTGCTGAACGGAAAGTGATCGAGGAAACCGGAAATCTGCCCCACCGGTCCGTCAGGTAATGAAACAGGGTTAACCAGCCTTTCATATCGCATTTTCTCCGGCCGAAAAAGTCGTAGATAAAGCGGTGACGTTTGAACGTGCTTTAACCAGCGTCCAAGAAAAAAGTCCCTTCTCTGGACTCGGAATGCCACATAGTCGGCGGGATCCGAGACCGCCGCACGAACCGCCCGAGCCAAATCTGGTGTCATGCGCTCATCGGCATCAAGGTAGAAGACCCAGGAATGCTTGAAGGAAAGATTGGCCAAAGCCCAGTTCTGATGGGCAGCCCAGTTATCGAAATGCCGCTGGATGACCGAGGCGCCGGCAGACTTCGCGATATGCACTGTGTTATCGCTACTGAACGAATCAAGAACGTGAATATCATCCGACCAGGAAACAGATTCCAGGCAGCCGGGCAGGTCTGACTCTTCATTTTTTGTGAGAATGAGTACCGAAATCATCGATGGTTATAGTCTTTCCAAGGCTGGTCTATCATCATTTTATCGTTCCGGAAGTATCCGAATTGGCCCTTGCTGCGTAGCGCCTGTAGACTCGAAGCGTGATGGATGTACCAACAGGTTGTGGCACTGCTTTAGTAACGCCTTTCCGTCAGGACGGGAGCCTGGACGAGGAAGCGCTTTACGCGCTTGTGCAGTGGCAGATCGATAGCGGAATTGACTGGTTGGTAGCCTGCGGCACCACCGCAGAAACCCCCACCCTGGCCGACGACGAGTGCATGCAGGTTCTGCGCATCGTCACCGAGGCGGCTGCGGGGCGTGTTCCGGTGTGGGCCGGCTGCACCCACAATGCCACCCGCCAGGCGGTGGAGAAGTCGAAGATCGCAGCACGGGTTCCCGGCATAACGGCAATTCTTTCCGCCAGTCCCTACTACAACAAGCCGACACAGCAAGGGCAGTTCGAACACTTCAAGGCTGTCGCCGAAGCAGTTGAATTACCGGTGATCCTTTACAACATCCCATCGCGCACCGGAGTGAACCTCGAACCCGAAACCGCCCTGCGCTTGGCTGATGCGCAGCAGAATATTCGCGGTGTGAAGGAATCCAGCGGCCACCTTGCCCAGATTACAGAGCTCGTCACGCGCGCGCCGAAGGGCTTCCGCATCTATGCCGGTGACGACAACATGGTGCTCGGAGTGATAGGCGTTGGTGGTGCGGGACTGGTGTCGGTCGCCTCGAATGAGATTCCCGCCCAGATGGCGCAGATGGTGCGAGCCGCCCTCGAAAACGATTGGGCCGCCGCTCGTCATCTCAACCGCAGGTACTATCCGCTGATTCAGGCCAATTTTTTAGAGACAAGCCCGGGCCCGGTCAAAGCCGTATTGGCGATGATGGGCAAGATCGGCGAGCATTATCGCCTTCCCATGCTGCCTGTAACTGCGGGCACCCGTGCCAGACTGGAACGACTTGCAAGCGAACTCGGCCTCTTGGCGCAATGCGCTGAGCGCGGAGCCGATCTGCGCGTCTCCTGAATTTCTATCTAACATGAGCACACTAAAAGAACGCATTGAAGAGTACTTCGCTTCTCCCTCTCCAGTCGACGATCCCGCAGCCATGTCAGCCTTCGAAGAGCTACGGGCTGCCCTCGAATGGGGTGAGGTTCGGGCTGCGGAGCCGGACGCAGAATCGCCAACCGGCTGGCGTGTTAACACCTGGGTGAAACAGGGGATTCTGCTCGGCTTCCGCCTCGGGCATCTCACGCCCTCGGGAGATGGCCTGCCCTGCATCGACAAGCACACCTATCCCGTGCGCCGGTTCAAACCCGAAGACGGCATACGCGTGGTGATTGGCGGCTCGTCCATCCGCGCCGGCGCCTACCTCGCGAGAGGCGTCATCTGCGCGCCACCCATGTATATCAACACCGGCGCATATGTGGATGAAGGCACGATGATCGACTCACACGCTCTCGTAGGGAGCTGTGCCCAGGTCGGCAAGCGTGTGCACCTTAGTGCGGCTTCGCAAGTCGGAGGAGTGCTCGAACCCGTGAACGCGAGCCCGGTCATCCTGGAGGATGATGTGCTTGTGGGCGGTAATTGTGGCGTATACGAGGGTACCGTTGTCCGCAAGCGCGCTGTGCTGGCAGCCGGGACAATCCTTACCCGCGGCACGCCCGTCTACGATGTGGCAAATGGCATCGTGCACCGCGCTACTACAGAGACTCCTCTGATCATTCCCGAAGGTGCCGTGGTAGTTCCCGGTGCGCGGGCCGTAACGAAGGGAAAGGGCCAGGAATGGGGCTTGAGCCTGTACACGCCGGTCATCGTGAAATACCGCGACGAGAAGACCGAGCTGAGCACTGCTCTCGAAGATTTGATCCGCTAAAGCCGGGTTTTCATCGCCTTCGGAGGGGCTCGCCACCTGTTACCATCGTAGTTTCCGATGTCTGACTCGAAACTACAGATCATTCCCCTCGGCGGATTGGGCGAATTCGGCATGAACTGCCTCGCCATCCGCTACAAAGACGACATTCTTGTCATCGACGCCGGCCTGATGTTCCCCGAGGTCGAACTTCTCGGCGTCGACATCGTCGTCCCCGACATAACCTACCTCATCGAGAACAAAGAACACGTTCGTGCCATCATCCTTACGCACGGACACGAGGACCACATCGGCGGCCTGCCCTGGATTCTCTCCGAGCTGAACGTGCCCGTTTACGGTACGGAATTCACCCTGGCCTACGTCGAAGGCAAGCTTGAAGAGCACAAGCTGCTCGATGACACCGAGCTGATCGAGATCGCTCCGGGTGCGAAGTTTTCACTCGGCCCATTCACGATCGAGCCGATCCGCGTCACGCACAGCCTGGTCGACTGCGTTGCTCTCGCCATCGAGACGCCCGTGGGGGTCATCGTACATACCGGCGACTTCAAGATCGATCTCTCGCCGCCCGACGGTAAGGCCTTCGATCTGCATGCCTTCGCCGAATACGGCAAGCGTGGTGTGCTCGCGCTTCTGCAGGATTCGACCAACGTTGACCGCCCGGGCTACACACCAAGCGAATGGGCGGTCAAGCCGCGGCTGGATGAGTTGTTCTCCCGCACCAGGAAGAAACTTTTCTTCAGCTGCTTTTCGTCGTCGATCTACCGCATCCGCATCGCCATGGACCTCGCCCACACACACGGCCGCAAGGTCGCGATTGTGGGCCGCTCAATGGTCGAATCATCGGAAATTGCGCAGGATCTGGGCTATCTGGAACTTCCGCCGGGGCTCGTGATTCATCCCGGCCAGATCAACGATCATTCGCCGGAAGATGTGATGGTCCTGATCAGCGGAACCCAGGGCGAGCCCATGAGCGCACTTAGTCGCGCTGCGGTCGACAATCACAAGCACGCACGCATCATGCCCGGAGACACGGTAGTGCTTAGCTCCCGCGTGATTCCAGGCAATGAAAAAAGCATCTTCCGCGTAATTGACCACCTCAGCCGCCGCGACGCCCACGTCATCTTCGACGACGGATCCTCGGGCCTGATCCATGTCAGCGGCCATGCGAGTCAGGAAGAACAGCGGCTGATGATCAACCTGCTCAAGCCCAAGTTCTTCATCCCGGTCCACGGCGATTATCGTCACTTAAAGAAGCATGCCGATCTGGCGCATGGCACTGGCGTCGTTGATCTGGCACTGATTCTCGAGGACGGCGATATCCTGGAGCTCGACCAGAACAACGCGCAGAAAGCTGGCCGTGTGACGGCAGGCCGCGTTTGCATTGATTCCGGCTCGACGGCAGATGTAGTTGAAGATCTCGTCATTCGCGACCGTCGACACCTCTCCGAAGACGGAATCGTGCTCGCCATTCTCACCATCAACAAACTCAGCGGCAAGGTGGAGCGGCAGCCGGAGCTGGTCACTCGTGGCTTCGTTGGCGCCGACGCCGAGTTGCTCGAAGAGGGCCGACAGGTTGTGGCGCAGACTCTGGAGAACTCCAGTGCCGAAGAAAAGGCCGACTACGGCGTTATCAAAGAGAAAATCCGCATCGACCTGAAGCGATATATCCAGAAGAACACCAGCCGACGGCCGCTGATCATGCCGGTCATCCTGGAAATCTAGCAACAGCCAATGCGACCTAATGTTCGGAATATTTCAGAGACGAATAGGCCCACAGGCGTTTGGCCATGCCCTAAGTAATGGGATGATTGAGGGCTTGGAACCGAGCGCGCGCGAGATTTTTCGAATGCTCGATGACAGGCGGGAAGACTGGTTTCAGCTTGAAGAACAGATACCAGAAATGCCTGAGGGCCTGGAGATTACCGAGTTCTCGGAATACTTCTTTGAGGAGTTAGGCTTCGGCGTTAACTGTGTCGATCGTATATTAAACGCGACAATCGGCGCGCAAAGAAAAGGAAACTATTTAGAGGAATTAGTAGATGCTCTTCAGTTGGAGCTTACAAAGAGATCAAAGCAATTTGGATTCAAGGGGCTCTTCTTTAGGGACCTTGTTGTTCGGAGGCAAGCATTCTATGCGACTCTCCAATTTCCAGAAGCTAATCAAAATTTAAAAGGTACGCTGTTCTGGGAATACGGAAAGCAAACGTCTCTGCGGTGCGCCGTGTGTAACCCCATAGCGGTAACTGAAGTAGCAGTGCGGGGAATGTTCGTCTTCAAGTGTCTCACTAAAATAATCAAGGGTTATAAATTTTGATCAATATGCGCAAATCCACTATCTCTAGTTTCTCGTTAGCTTCAATACTTTTTATTTCCGTTACAGGGGCCGCATCAGCGCAAGCCGCCCCTCCATGCCCATCCACAGCAACCCTGCCGGATCTGATCAAAGCCGTGGACGACGCAGTCAGCGGTCCGGGCAATAAAGACCGGACCTGCATGAGGCAGCTCTTTATCCCCGACGCCTGGCTCATCCCAGTCAGCAAAGGTCAGGATGGACAGTGGGCGCCTCATGTTCTCACGCTCGACGACTGGATCACCAGGGTCGCCAAACGCGGCAGCGCAGTCTTCTACGAGCGCCAGGTCAAATATTCGGTCGATCAGTACGGCCACATGGCCCATCTCTGGAGCACCTACGAAGTCCGCGAGACCCCTGAAGGCAAAGCCACCGTTCGGGGCATCAATAGCATGCAGGCCTTCTACGATGGCACCCAGTGGAAGCTGGTCGAGATCCTATGGGAGGCCGAATCACCGGCGGAACCGCTGCCTGCGGAATTCCTGCCCTGAACTAGCTCCTGGCTATGGATTCCAGCTTAGTTACCCTCGATGACTTTCGCGCCGCGCAGGCCCGCATCCGCGGCGTAGCTGCCCATACACCCCTTGTCCGCCTGCACATGCCGCAACTCGCCGGCGAAGTCTATGTCAAAGCCGAGGGACTGCAGCCCATCGGCAGCTTCAAATTGCGGGGCGCGTATAACAAGATCGCCCAGCTTAGCGACGTCGAGCGAAAACGGGGCGTAATTACCTATTCGAGCGGCAATCACGCGCAGGGCGTCGCCTATGCCGCGCAAAGACTGGGAGGCAAAGCGGTCATCGTGATGCCTTCTAATGCTCCCGAAGTAAAAAGGCGAGCCACCGCTGCTCTTGGCGCGGAGATTGTTACCGTCGGCCCCGCCAGCTCGGAACGAAAAATCAAGGCCGAGCAGCTTCAGGCCGAGTTCGGTTACGTGATGATCCCTCCCTACGACGATCCCGCCATCATCGCCGGACAGGGAACCTGCGGCCTGGAAATCCTCGAAGAACTGCCGGACGTCGATCTGGTGTTATCTCCGGTCAGCGGAGGCGGCCTGATCAGCGGCGTGTCCGCTGCAATCAAGCACCAGCGGCCAGAGGTGCGCGTCATCGGCATTGAGCCCGAACTGGCTGCCGACGCCCAAGAGAGCTTTCGCAGCGGCAAGCTGGTAACCTGGCCGGCTGAAATGACTACGCGCACCATCGCCGACGGCCTCCGCACACAGAGTCTCGGCGAGCTCAATTTCCTGCATGTACGAGCCTTCGTGGACGACATCCTCACCGTTTCTGAGGACCAGATCCGAGACGCCATGCGAACGCTGTTGCACGTCGCCCGTCTTACACCTGAGCCGAGCGGCGCGGTAACAACCGCAGCCATGCTCTTCCATCAGGCCGAACTTCTGCCTTATCGAAAAGCAGTTGTGGTGATGAGCGGCGGCAATGTCGAACCGGAAGTCCTCCAGAGCGTCTTGCGCTCGTAGCCGGATTTCTACAGCTCCAGTTCCCATGTCTGCCCAACCAGATCCACCCCAAAGCTGTGGTGCCGCTCTTCGCGAACCAGCTTGAATCCAGCCTGCCGATAAATATGGTGAGCCGCTGTCAGAGTGCTCTGCGTCCAGAGGTTCACCCGCTTGTACCCCGCGGCCTTGGCAAACCGCAGGCACTCTCCAACCAGAACCTTCCCCAGACCCAGTCCACGGGCCATCGCTTCCACGTGGAGGAGGCGGAGCTTGGCCGTCTCGTCCAGTTCGGGATGATGAACGAGGAAGATGCAACCGAGCGGCACTCCATTGCGTTCTGCGATCCAGCAGCGATCTCGTCTGGCGTCATACTGCTCTAGAAAATCGCTGATCACACGCGCCGCCAGCGCCTCGTAGGTCTCATCCCATCCATATTCCTGCGCGTAGAGAATTCCCTGACGATACACCACCCAACCCATATCTCCCGGCCGATGATTACGCAGAACGACCGGTGCGCGCTCCGGGGCGGGAGTCAGCGTTTCCTCAATCGTGCGCATGGCATTCAGAAGATCTGGCAACCGTGTAGCTGGCACCTGTTCGAGAATGCTCTGCGCCTGCCGGTTAGAGCGCTCATTCAGATCCGCAAAGCTGTCTCGGCCATGCCGCGTGATCGTGATGATTGTCTGGCGCCCATCCCCCGCCGACACTTTGCGTTTGAGCAGACCGGCCTCTTCGAATCTCTTCAGAATGCGGCTGAGATAGCCCGCGTCGAGGGTAAGCTCCCTTGCAATATCGGCTGCCGTGGCTTCTCCGCGTATAGCAAGCTCGTAGAGCACCCGCGCCTCGGTCAGCGAAAACTCACTGTCGAGCAGACCCTCACGAAGGGTCCCGATTTCGCGGGTGTAAAACCGGTTGAACTCTCGAAAGGCGGCAATCTGGCTGTCTGCAATCTCTGTCTGGGAGGGCGTCATCGCTCGGACCTCGTCAATAGAAATAGTTGACTAGGTCAAATAATATACCTTCCGCCTTGCTTGCGGCATATCCTATGCCTGTGACGACGTCCCATATGCTTACGTCTCAAACTACGATGAGAAATTACGTCCTCTCTTTCTGCTTCGGTCTGCTTGTCGCCACCGGCGCCGCCTTCTGCCAGAAGAAGATGCCTCAGGAATTGCCGCCGAAGAACGGCACCAAGGCGACCCTCGTTCGCGTTGCCAACCTTTATGTTCAGCCGGATGAGTCCGCAGACCGCGTCGGCATCATCTCTCCGGGCCGGGAGATGGTGATCGCCGAGCGCAGCGGTCATTGGCTGCGCGTATTTGCCAACATCGATGCTCCTGAGTCTCGCAAGGCTGACGAGCCTGTCATGGACCAGGGACAGCAGGTTATTCCCCTCTCCGGCTGGATGCTCGACAAGGGGATTGTCGACACCACTACGCCCCACGGCGATGCGATCCTGTTTGGCGAGGCTGTCAGTGCCGAAAACGCTGCCTCCGAACCCAATCCTCCTCCGGGCGCAGCCCTGGAAGCACGGCTTCTTTACCGTCGCGTAGTCGAAATGTTTCCTCAATCGCCTCTCACGCCCGAGGCGATGTGGCGCGCCGCCGATGTTCGCTGGCAGTTGCAGAAGGCCGACGCGTCCACCCTGCCATCCGCCCATGAAAAGGAGAACTATCTTCGTGAGCAGATGGACGAAGACGAGATGAAAAAGATCGAGAAGTATTTTCCCCACACCCGGTGGGCCGATTTCGCCGCCTACGATCGCATCGACAACAAGCTATGCGGTGACTGGCAGGGCTCCGAGAAGTGTCCGGAAAAGGAAGCGGACATGTATCTCAAGTACGTCAGCGACCATCCCGACTCGCCCCGCGCAGCCGAGGCTCTCTACAAAGCGGCCTGGCGCATGGCGGCAGCCGGCGATATGTGGACTGCGGACAACGACAGCCACAAGGCCCAGGAAGACCGCTCTCGAGCTATCGATATCGGCAATCAACTGCAGTCGAAGTATCCGCAATCGGAATACGCTGCGCGTGCTGCCAGTCTGATATACAAAGTGCAGCAGGGTATTGCGATCTACGGCAGCGACCGCGAGTAACAACTCCGTCGGATGACGTCTCCGCACGGCCGAATATCTCTGCAATCAAGCGCAAACGTGCAGGCCGGAGGCCTTTTGAACGACTACATAATTTCTGTCCTGCTTGGCATCGTTGAGGGCCTGACCGAATTTCTTCCGGTGAGTTCAACCGCCCATCTTCGTATCACCGAAGCGCTCCTGCACATCAACCTGACGGATCCCTACTGGAAGATGTACACGGTGGTGATCCAGTTCGGCGCGATCTTTGCTCTCCTGCTGGTCTTCACAGGTCGAATTATTCAGTTTTTCCGGACCTTCCCCCAGGGCGAGCGCCGCGACCGAACCATCTGGACGCATCCCATTTCGCTGACGCTTATCGCGTTTGTCGTTACCGCGATCCCCGCCTGGCTTCTCACCAAAACGATCGGCAAAAATCTTGAGAGCCTTCGAGTGATGGCCTGGTCGCTATTGCTTGGCGGAGTCGTCATGTGGGCCGTCGATGCATGGAGTTCCCGCTCTGACCCTGCGACCACCGAGGTCGAGCAAATGTCCCTGGGGCAGGCCATCTGGATCGGATTCTGCCAGATCTTCTCCGCTGTCTTCCCCGGCACTTCCCGCTCCATGTCGACCATCTCCGCGGGACAGATGGTTGGAATGAGCCGCCCCGCCGCTCTTGAGTTCAGCTTCCTCGTATCGATCCCCACAATGATCGCCGCAACCGGTTATGCGACGCTGAAGACCATCCATCCGTCTCACAAGCATGCAGCGGACGCGATCGAGAGCTTGACTCCACTGGTGATGACCAGCCATAACTGGATCGTGCTGATCATCGGACTCGTCGTCTCTTTCATTGTGGCGCTTGGAGTCGTAGAGTGGTTCCTGCAGTGGGTGCGCAAGCATGGATTCACCATATTTGCCGTCTACCGCATTTTGCTCGGCATTGCCTTGCTCGTGTTCGGAGCCGGGCTCGCCGGCGGCTAATCTCAGGTAGTGAGATCGATTCCTCCCTGGACATCTTCTCCGAATTTTCGCCCCTCTGCCATCCCGAGGTCTGGGATAATAGATTTGCTCTGGGGTTCTGGTCTGTGTAAGCCGTCTCGTGCGGCGCGCACCGCATTGCGCCCTGATGAAACCCCTGAAACTGGTCACTACG
>Ga0335073_10001119_pt1 | contig 35622 bp, 42 predicted proteins | sample Lox_Sample_22_FD_207093 | JGI IMG/M metagenome (GOLD analysis project Ga0335073, IMG submission 207093) | Soil microbial communities from Loxahatchee National Wildlife Refuge, Florida, United States - Lox_Sample_2.2 | ecosystem: Environmental > Terrestrial > Soil > Wetlands | place: USA... | reverse complement strand
ACAAAGTGGGAACCGGCAGCCGATGAAGGAGATGCTGCAGCGAAAGAAGCGCCTGTTACGGACAAATGGGAGATGCTGCGTAATCATCACCGGATGGATCTCGAGCGATCTTTCATCTTCATCGAGAATAGGGTGAAGACGAGTCAAAGAGCCTGTTACGGATAGACTGTCGCAGGATTGAAAGAGGTTGAGTTGGATGTATTTTAGTATCTTGAAATGAAAGAGGAAAGAATCTCGAGGTCAATATAACCTTGGTTTGTGAAATGAAGATGGGGTTTGTCTGAGCCTATTACTCGCAGTGTCAGCCTCCTAAAATAGACTTTCCCACTTTGAGCACAAGAAAATATATTAACCACACACAGGTATAATCCACAGTATCTATAATCTATTCATACGTAAGGTGGATGTGTGCCATACAGAAGCTAACCTTCTTCAATTCTCCCAAACGAGGTTCGACAGACACACAATACTCCCAGACTCCCAATACACCAACCAACGAACCATTAAATAATTCACCTCATCACCACCGTCAAGAATTGAGTCCTTCCTTCATATCACCCTCTATCGCTTCATTGGATATCTCGTCGAATAATCCACTTTGTTAATATTACTTCGAGGCACTTATTACAAGGTGAGGCGTCACCCCTTTTTTCAGTTGGATCCCGCCCCCTTTTCAACTGTCAGGCACCACCAACCACCAACCACCCACCAACGCAATCGTCGGTTAGACCATTTTTCTTTGGAAAAAGTTGTCTTTGCGTCCGATTGAATAGCTGGAAACTGCAAAATACGTATTGAGTCGTGAGTTTGTATCTTTGAGTTGCCGCTATCGGTGGTGCCTGACGCTTCCAATTCTTGCTTCTCCTCATTGTTCTCTTGGAACCTTTGGAAGCTAACTTGCTTTTCTTTAGACATCTTGACACTCTTTCAACACTTTGCCTCAACTCGAGCCTTCCGACTCACTCAAAAACTAAAAAGTTGACACAGCGTCCAAAGTCAACTTTCCACCGCCCAGATCAACTTTTTGTCAAATTATCCGGACGCACCCTCGCACTTCAATAACGCACAACATATCAACGTACTTGGCACATCACCACACAACCCTCCAAAAGACGTTCACCGTCTTATCCTCTTTTTCACACAATGCGATTCTCACTAAAATCGCTCTCCAACACACTCCTCCCTCTCCTAATACATTTATTCCTCACACACCTCCTCTCAGTACAAGCACTGCGATACGATCCCGCCTTTGTAGACTGGAACTTAAACCAGAATGAAACAGCTACAAATGTCCTAGACTATTCCGGAATATGGGAAAACCATACTTTTACACCATCGCCGGAAAATTGGAGGTTCCCGTTTTATACGCTCATGTTGGATCGGTTTGTGAATGGAGATCCGACGAATGATAATGCGAATGGTACTATTTATGAGATGGATGCGCAGGAGACACAGTTGAGGAATGGAGGTGATATTAAAGGGTTGATGAATTCGTTGGATTATTTGCAGGGGATGGGAATTAAGGTATGTCTTTCTCCTTTCTGAAACTTGGTTACCCCTGACCCCTGAAAATCACTTTGATATTCCCCATTGTACCTAGAATTGGGAATCTCTTCTACCTACTTGCTTTGTATTTTGGGGTTCCTGTCTAGTACAGAAATCGATTGAAATTGTTTTGGTGAACAGGACTAATTGTAGGGAATCTATGCAGCGGGAACAATATTCATCAATGAACCTTGGGGATCTGATGGATACTCGGTAATTCGTCCACAATGATTCGTCGATCCTAATTTTTAGCCCCTGGATAATACCTTGCTAGACGCTCATCTCGGCACCATTGAAGATTTCCGCACTGCAATCGATGCTATTCATGCAAGAGGCATGTACATCATGCTCGATATCACTATCTCAACGTACGTCTCCCTCCTTGGACACCGTGATTCTACGGACGCGTTTTGTGGGGCTGACATTTGCGTCTAGACTTGGTGATTTAGTGGGGTTTCAAGGATACTTGAATTCTTCGACACCGTTCACTTTGTATGAACATCAAGCGGTCTGGAAAACAGATCGACAGTATTTGGATTTCAGTTTCACAAATACGTATAATTCGAGTTGTACTTATCCTCAATTTTGGGGGGATAATGGACTTCCTGTTGTGCTCAAAATGACTGGTTGTTATGACAGGTACCACACCCCAAACCTACCCTCGCATTAACCACCGTAACTCGCATTTTCTTCAATTTGTCCTAGCGTCTTGCAAGGATAGCAGCTTACAGTAGTGAATTCGATCAATACGGTGATACTGAAGCTTTCGGTGTATTCCCCGATTGGCAACGTCAACTCTCCAAATTCGCCTCTGTACAAGACAGATTACGAGAATGGCGACCGGACGTAGGCGACAAAATCAAACATTTCGCATGTCTTGTAATTTCCATGTTGGACATCGATGCTCTCCGTGTCGACAAAGCAACTCAAGTAACCACCGACTACCTTGCTGAATGGGGTCAATCTGTCCACGAATGTGCTGCTTCTCTCGGCAAAGAAAACTTCTACATCTCGGGAGAAGTTACTGGTGGCGATACATTCGGAGCCATTTATATTGGAAGAGGAAGACAACCTAATCAACGACCTCCAGATATTAATACAGCAATGACCTTGACCAATACGAGTACCAGCAAATTCTTCTTGAGAGGTCCTGGGCAGACGGGGATTGATGGTGTTGCATTCCATTATTCACTGTATCGTGCTCTCACCCGGTTTTTGGGGATGGATGGAAATCTACAAGTTGCCTATGATTTACCTGTCGATTTTGTGGATATGTGGAATACCATGGCAGTCACCAACGACTTTGTCAACGCTATGACGAATGTAGTCGATCCGAGACATTTACTCGGCACCACAAATCAAGATAATTTCCGATGGCCAGCTGTTTTCAATGGTACCCAGCTACAAAATCTCGGTGCATTTGCTTGTGCCCTAGTGGTTCCTGGAATGCATGCTGTGATGTGGGGAGAGGAACAGAATTTCCATCTATTTGATTCCACCGCATCCAATTATTTGTTTGGTCGTCAGGCTATGACAAGTGCCCAAGCTTGGCAGGATCACGGATGTTACAAATTGAATTCGACGCAGTATTATAATTTCGGTGATATTCTGGATGATGGTGCGCATGGATGTGCAATTGATTGGAATTCCCTGGACCATCGAGATCCTACTTCTGCTACTCGGAATTATTTGAAGACAATGTATTACATCCGCGATAATTATCCTTCTGCAAACGATGGGTTTGTACTTCAGAAACTCTCGAATCAGACCACTGATATCTTTCTCATCGGATCAAACGGAACACCCACTGAGATCGGAATGTGGTCTGTTTCTAGATCGCCTTTGAACGCCGCTCAAGATTTCTCAAAGATCAATGCACAGGGGAATCTATCGGTTTGGTTAGTGTATACTAACATGGATGTCAACATTTCTTATACATTCGACTGTAGCAATCCTACCGACGCTTTGTTGGCTCCTTTCTACGGCGGTACAACAGTCAAGAATCTCTTTTACCCGTATGAAGAGTATTCTCTTGAATCATCAACAGTTGAATTCTATAATAATGGTTCTGCTCCGTTCTTTGGATGTGTACAAAACATCGAATTGGATGCGTATTCCTTCAAAGCATTGGTACCCACAGAGAATTGGATCGAAATGTACCCATCTCTGACTGGATTTTCACCTGGTCACGACGCACGTATTCTATCGAATGGCACTACCACAGTTCCTATCCAATTCACTTTCTCGCAGAATATGTCTTGTGATGCAGTTACAAAGGGATTGACAATTACATCGACGACAGAGACTGGAGTTACGCCCAATGTCCAGACTGGCAGTATCGTTTGTTCCGCCATCAATCCTCCCATTCTGCCTCCTGTGATTGGCGGTCTTGGATCCGTTTGGTCTTGGTCTGCTGTCTTGGAGAATGTCGATGATGGTATACATCAATTGACCCTCACGAACATTTCCAATTCCGCTGGAACTGATTCTACAAGGGTACGTCCCGTGGAAGGATACATCTGACATTTAGGTGACGGATAATCTTCTCATCCGAGTTGGTGGACCCAATAACCCAGTTGTCTTCCCACGAAGCGCAAATGTGAGTTCTACCCTTCTCCATCGCAATTCTCAAGGTCAATTATATATCTCCCAACAAGCTCCTGGTGCAGACATGTACCGTTATTCAACCAACTTCAAAAGTACCTATTCCGACTGGCTTCCTTATACTGGTGGCAACGTCACTCTCAATGCAACAGTTTGGTCAGGCACAAAGAAACAAGAATGGGCAGGTGAACATGTTATCGTCGAATATTGGTCCAATCTAGCCGGCTCGTCAGCTCATGTCCAAGAAGGTGATCTCGATTTACCTGCTGGATATCCACCTGTTCGTCGTTTCCCACACGTCTTTATGATGGGTCCTTTCAATCTTTACGGTTTCGATGCTGGTGTACAGAATGCAATGACACTGCAATCAACAGGTCTCTGGACATACGACTTTATGGCAGATTGGCCAGCTCTTATCCAAGTTAATTTATGGGGGATCAATCCTGATGGGAAACCGGATCAGAGTTATGTTTATGGTGATGTTGACGGTGATATGATTCTCGATCGTCTACCGCCTTCCAGTTTGGCTTCCAACACCTTGAACATTACAGATGGACCCACTGCACCTTATCTCAGTTGGAGAATTGTCATCGATGATGGATCGAGACGGTTTTACTTCCTTCCTAGAGGAGATCGACATTTACAAATGCTCTTACTTGCTTTGCTCTGGGTGATTCCGCCTGTAACTGGTATTCTCGCCGTGTTTGCGTTCAAGCGATCTTTCTATCAGGTATACAGATCTCATTGGCTTTGTTGCTGATCAAAGGTTAAATTCAACACTGAGGGAACGAAAACTGCTGCTGCGAGTTTCATACCCCTTCTTCCTATCAAGAATTTCTTCTCACGAAATAATCGGGGAGATGACTCTGGCGCTAGAAAAGGCAAGTATTCGGCTGTCAATGCCATTCAACCAATGAGTTCGGCTTTCGACATTCTTGGAGCTTTCCAAAAGAAGGGTAAACGTCGGTCTGTCCTCATCGCTACCCTGGAATATGAAATTGCAGATTGGAATATCAAAATCAAGATTGGAGGATTGGGTGTCATGGCTCAATTAATGTCCAAGAATCTCGGCCATCAAGATCTCGTCTGGGTCGTCCCTTGTGTCGGCGATGTCGAATATCCTAAAGATGTGGATGCCGATCCAATTGAAGTCACTATATTGCAACAAAAGTACTCTATCGACGTGAACTATCATCAATGGAATAACATCAAATACATCCTTCTCGATGCCCCTGTTTTCCGTCGTCAAACCAGCAAAGAACCTTATCCTGCTCGAATGGATGACCTTGAGTCTGCAATCTTTTATTCTGCCTGGAATCAATGTATCGCTGAAGTCATCAAACGATTTCCTATCGATCTGTACCACATCAACGATTACCATGGTGCACTTGCCCCTGTTTATCTCCTCCCAGAAATCATTCCTTGCGCTCTATCTCTCCACAATGCCGAATTCCAAGGTTTATGGCCCCTCCGTACACCTCAAGAAAAAGACGAAGTTTGTTCCGTTTACAACATCTCCGAATCACTCTGCACTCGATATGTGCAATTCGGAAACGTCTTCAACTTGCTTCATGCCGGTGTTTCTTATCTACGTATCCATCAACGAGGTTTCGGTGCAGTCGGTGTGTCCGATAAATACGGTAAACGTTCATGGGCTCGATACCCGATTTTCTGGGGTCTCAGTAGAATTGGAAAATTACCCAATCCTGATCCGTCTGATACCGGTGCTTATGATGGAAAGAAAGTCAAAGATGAAGATATCAAGGTGGACAGGGAATTTGAGGATAAAAGAGCAGAGTTTAAGAGACAAGCTCAGGAGTGGGCTGGTTTACATACTGATCCAGATGCTGAATTACTTGTGTTTGTTGGACGGTGGTCTATGCAGAAGGGTATTGATTTGATTGCTGATCTTGCGCCTACATTGTTGGAGGAGTACAATGTTCAGTTGTTGTGTGTTGGACCTGTTATCGATTTGTATGGACGATTTGCAGCTGAGAAACTCAATCATTTGATGAATATGTATCCTGGACGAGTTTTCTCACGGCCTGAGTTTACTGCGTTGCCCCCTTATATTTTCAGGTACTTCTCCATGTTGATTGGTCTAACTTTGCAGTGGTGCGGAATTTGCTTTGATTCCTTCTCGAGATGAACCATTCGGTCTAGTCGCTGTAGAATTCGGTCGTAAGGGTGCTCTCGGTATCGGAGGTATTCTCTTCAATACTGCAGAAAAACTAATTGGTAGCCAAAGTAGGAGGTCTAGGTCAGATGCCTGGTTGGTGGTATACTATTGAGTCCACGACCACAAAACATTTGATAACGCAATTCGAGCATGCATGTCGAGAAGCCCTGTCGTCAGATCGAGCTACCAGAGAGCTGTTGAGAGCCAAATCTGCCAAGCAACGGTTCCCAGTCGTCGAATGGATAAGAAAACTCGACAAGCTTCAGATAACTGCGATCAAGATGTCAGAACGGGGAAAGAAACGACCACATACACCAAATAAAGGATTCCGATCTTCCATCTTTGGTACTCCTCCAAAATCATCAAGTGGCAGCGTCACTGGTCTTGGAATTTCAACATCACCACAGCCTTCACCTGGCCTGCCTCCACCGCCTCGAAGTCCACTCGGCCGCGATCCTAGAAGAGAGTCAGATGTCAGTTCGGCGAATTCTGATTCTAATGAAGATCTTTATGATCCCTCGCAACATAGACCACTCGGTGCTAGAGACGCATCCAGTGGATCTCTCAGAGATTTAGCGGACGATACGTCATCAATTCCTGAGTTGAAAAACAGAGGAATTATCGAGCCACCGCCTAAAGGTTCGAGCTTGTCCCGAAAACTTTCTCTTGGAACACGTCTCGGTCCCGGTCATGTGCGACAGAAGAAACATGAGTCTATGGCAACAATTGAGTCTCTCGGTGCAATTGATGAGGAACAGCACTATACGATGCCAGGTGACGATGAAGATGACGAATATATGTATTCTGCAGCGGCGATTCGAAGACAATTAGCCAAAAATCAAGGCTCTCGACGTGGTGGTGAGTACTCAGATGGAGGGGAATCATCAGATCAAGACTCCGATTTCGCAACTCCGGATTCTGGTAGTTTGTACGAATTTGATCCGCAACGAGGATCGGTCTATAATCTGGAGCATCACGGCCATAATACTGACTCCATGTATTTCGACGAAGATCAAGATAGTGCTCGAGATTATTTCGGCAATATACCGAGAGAACCAGGTCATGTGGGTCTCGGAATGTACGTTGCTCAAGAAGATGCAGAAACAGATTCTCAAGCTCCTCTGACCCGGATGCCACTACCGACGACGTACGCCGGTGGACTGAGTCCTCCTGTTACACCAAATCTACGACGTATGGAGGGATCTCATCTCTCCTTGGCCTCTGTGTTGGGCGGAAGAGACGATTTTGCCCTGTCGAAAGTAGACGATATGTTCACAGATGCAGATGGCAAATATTTCAAGATGTTTTCATCCGAGTTGCATAAGATCGATCCGAAGACCTCGAAGGACGAACTTTGTATTGAGGAGTTCATTACCAAGAGTGAGAAAGAATGGTCCAATGATCAGAGAAACAAGAAGTTGGGCCTGGAATCAAATTGGGGAAGCGATTCAAAAGGTCATCATCACTTTACACATAAAATACCAACAGCTCCAAGCAGCCAGGTGTCAGACGATAGACCGCCCACCGTATCACCGCCAGAATCTCAAGCAGATGAGCCGTTGTTTGGATATAAACGACCTACTGGTCTCAAGCTTTTCATGCAACGTCGTCTTGGAGATTGGCCTGTATATTCATTCCTCATTGCACTGGTATAACCTCTTGGAAATGTAAACTAACGAATAGGGTCAAGTCATCGCTGCCAGTTCGTACCAACTTACTTTGCTCACGGATCAGACGACGCAGAGTGCTGACCAGCTATACGCTCTAGCCTCCATCTACCTCATCACCTCAACCATATGGTGGGTCATCTTCCGTCGTTTCCAAGCAATATACTGTCTGTCTGTGCCCTTCCTAATCTACGCGACGGCATTCTTCTTCATTGGACTTCCCGGTTTGGCGCCGTTGGCCGGTGCGCGAACATGGCTCAACAATATTGCTACTGGTCTCTACGCAATTGCCTCTTCTAGTGGATCTTTATTTTTTGCACTCAACTTTGCAGATGAAGGTGGTGCTCCGGTCAGTTCGTGGGTCTTCCGCGCCTGTGTCATTCAAGGGACTCAGCAACTGTTCGCTGCTGGACTGTGGTATTGGGGACACTCGTTGGCAGCCTTGAGTGCAGCCGGATTACTCACAACGACAAACTTGACTACATCAACTACAGTCACCGCAGTTACATGGTGTATTTCAGCTGCTCTCATCGGCGTCGGTCTTTGTCTATTCCTAGGTCTTCCAGATTACTATCGCCAAATGCCTGGACGTATTCCTGCCTTCTATAAATCAGTCACTCGAAGAAAACTCGTCTTGGTATATATTCACGTCAACGAAATGCTAATAAATAGTGGTTCTTCGTGGCAGTTATTCTTCAGAATTTCTGGTTGAGTGCACCATACGGACGAAATTGGTCGTATTTATGGAGTGGCTCTATTCCCACTTGGTGGATTGTCTTGTTGATCGTTGCATTCTTTATTGGTGTGTGGTCTGCCTTCCTACTCGTCATTGCCTTGCTGTCGAAGAAGCATTCTTGGCTACTACCGGTCTTCGCTATTGGTCTTGGAGCTCCGAGATGGTGTCAGATGTTATGGGGAACAACATTTATCGGATACAGTCTTCCATGGGGAGATATCGGGACTGGTATCGATCGTATCAGAACAGGTCTCTTGATTGGAAAATCATTATGGTTATGGCTTGGTGTTCTTGACGCAATTCAGGGTGTTGGATTTGGTATGATGCTTCTGCAGGTACCTCGTTTCCCATTGCTCCACTAATATTTAGACATTGACACGAATGCACATCGCGTTCACTTTGATTAGTGCTCAAGTCCTCGGTTCACTTGCCACCATACTTGCAAGAGCAGTTGCCCCCGACAATCTGGGACCGGGACAAGTCTTCCCTGATTTCTCATACTATCGACCTGGCGATCCTCTTACATTCTTCCAAACACCGTGGTTCTGGTTGGGTCTATTCAGTCAACTCTTAATTTGTGTTGGATATTTCCTATTCTTCCGAAAGGTACCGTTTCCCCATCTCCACCATCGAACACATTTCTAATTGACAGGAACAACTCGCAAAACCTTGAGCAAAAGGATTTTGCAACATCAAGACATTCGTTACACTTCCATCTTGTCAAAATTCCGGTCAATTAAAACTCAACAATCGCATGTTTTGTGGGGCGCATATCGTGATAGATTTTTATTCCTTTTTCACATTTCTACATTTTCACATATCATCTCCAATGATAATTTCGAAGGGTCTTTGGGGGGAGTAGTTTTTCATTGATGTTTGTGGTTTTTCTCATCTTTTTTTAGAATATAATGGCTGGATTTGTGTTGGGTTGTAGTGAGTGATCAAATTTGTGGACATGTGTGGTTCATTCTATAGGATATTGGGAGATACCTCGTTTGCTCACGCACTCAAAAAAATAAATTGCTTGTGCATTGGATACACCTTTATTCGATCTTGAATTGTCTAATAACTTCTACTGCGTACATCGGAATCTTCAGAAGCTTAAGGTTATAATACAGTTATAACTAGTGACATCACGAGAAACCCTTTTCACACCATTCAATCCTTTCATTCCCCGGATCAAAGACGACCCGCTCCCTTGTTCTTTTTTGATCCGAAGCCAAGTACAGATTTCAGCTTGGATTTCTTCTTTGGTGCCGCATGCGCCATTTGTGCCCCATCATGTACTGGCTTCTCAGTCTCAGTCTGGAGTTCAACTTCTTCCAGAGAAGCAACTCTATGTGGTTTTGAACCGGAAGGATTTTCATTTCCTTCTGGTTCCCCGTCATTGGGCTCAACACTTTGTTGCTGGAGCGAGTAATAGTTTCGGATATCAACAGCGTCGTACACTTGATAGTTGTCAAGTTCCTTCAGGGTATGAGTTGCCCAGGAACCTGTACCGGTTGTGTCTAGGTATGCATACTTCTTGCTAAAGTTCCGTAATGTGGGCCAGGTTTGAGATGGTTCTATTTCGGTTGAACCGTTAGCGCAGTTGTGGGGGAGAGAGGTTGAGGATGTTTGAAAGTAGGCCCTGGGAAAGAATTGGTCTACTTGGATTGTGGTTTTGAGTGACTGAAGACGGCCTAGGATGAGTTCCAATGCCATCTTTTCTTGCTCGGACACTTGTCCACTAAATGAGTCAGTCAAAAAAGCAAAGCGAAGTGAGGAAGTACTCTTGAGCATTCTGTTTGATTTGAACCCGGAAGGTTTGTTCAATGTGTAACTGGGCATGCTGAATTTCTTGCAGGACTCTATCTGACATCTGGTACGCTTGCAGTGCCAGACGCTCATCTTCCCTACGAGTTAGTCTGTTCTAGTGGGGATAGTGTACGAAGACCAACCATCCATTTTGTTCGCTTGCTGGACAGATGGAGGTTGCTGCAAGGGATGAAGGCGGGCGACAGGGGATGAAGGACTTTAATAGTCTCCTGCATTGTGTCTATTGAAGACATGGATCGAGAACCGGCAGAGACCTGCGTTGTATGCGCTCGAATCCGGAGGAGGCGAAAATTTCGAATGTGAGATGTGTGAGATGTGAGATGTGAGATGGGCGCCTGAAATAAGCCGCATCGGGGGACGCCACGTAAAAAAGGCAGCAAAAAACGTAAAATATGTGGTACCTGAACGCGCGCTTAAAAAGAACAGAATTGGAAAAGTACCATAACAGCTGGCTGTTTTCCATGTCAAACCTGCGATAATTTTGGTCTGTAATGGACACGGCTGAGACACCAGATGTTCTCTACATACGTGGACGTTCAGGAGATGCATACGCCGATTTTCGAACACTTGCTCGATTATGGCGAAACCCGGCTACCATCTGCGTATCAGCTTCAACCAACGAGCCTCATTGTGCGGAGAATACGGCCGGATGGCAATGCTATGTTGATAGGTTTTGGAGGTGGAGCTACGGATTGGGCCGGAGAACTATGAAACTTATCGTGGGGCTTGGCAGGGTTACGAACGGATTCTGGACTTTATGACGTGCAGAGTGGATCTCAAGCAACAAGTCTAGCGCTGTATTAGTTGCATGTGATGCCTCTAAATCATCAAACAACGATATTCCAACAAACCTCAAGTAATATCGCTCACAGTTTATTCCGTTGTTCATATTTCACCGTACAATCTATAAATATCCGCGGCTTGAGTCTCTTGGCGAAGTCAGATGGAGATGGTACCCTAACCCATTCGAGTCATCGGGAAAAGTTAACCGAAAGAAATTAGAGTTTGTGGGCTTTGATTAAATATCCCGCCGTTTACTTTTTCGGTCACATTCCTTTTTGTTCTGCACGAGGTATTTTCCCGTGCAGCTTAGCGCACTATCTGCATCAACTCGAATGACACTCAAACGCTCACCAAACAAGACCAGCATCGCACTATACTTCCCCCTCTGACTTCAAAGACCGAAGCTAAGACTTCCAACGACATGGATAATCTTGGTCTCAAGGTACCCCTCTCATTTTCATGGTGGCGTTATTTGTTTCTATTGCCCCTGATTGACGTGGCCAAAAACACTGATTATCAAGGTCAACGAATTGCAAAGAAGTTGGACTCAAATCAACCAAAACTGGCGAAAACCATCATCAAATAAAGTCCCTGTTAGATCTTCAGAGTGGGGTACATCTACTTCCATCACTGGCAAACGCAAACCGGGACGACCCCGGAAAAATGAAATTCCAGGAGACACAGCCTATACTACTCCAGAAACACGTCCTCGGTCACCGTCTCCAGTGTTACCTTCGCTATCACTTCAAAAGAGTCCATCCTCAAAGGACTGGGATTTAGACAAACTCTTTGAAACTGCGATTCAACCACAGATCCCGAGATATCAAAGGGAGATTATGCACGGGCCTCGGACTAGCTATATCCCGACCAGTGGAGCGGTGCAGACAAAGGATTGTCACGAGCAAAGACCGTTACAAAAGCCTGAGTCTTTGCAGGATCCGAGCACCCCATTTGTACCCTTACCATCTCCTGATACATCGCCTGTAGAGCCTCATCAAGAGGTTACTTCTGATCCGTTTATCGATACTACCCGTACCCAACAGCAAGACGAAGACGCTGTTTTCGAAATGGGTCCATCCGGAATGACGAATACCGCATTTAACGTTGACCAGTCTTCCTTGAACGTTCGTCAATACGATCCCTTGCGAAAAGCTTGGCGGCCACGAGATGCATGGAATCAAAACACGTCCACAATAAATATGCCTGTTCCTGCACCACCAGATACACCACCAAATTCCCCTCCAGAAGAAAACGTATTTAAGCAATATAATGCAGCAACTCGAGTATTTGAGGGCCCGAGAAGGCAGACAGTAACGAAGGACAAAGCAAGCTTGGACTTTATCCTGATCGATTTCCCAACACCCCCTCAGACTCGAAAAGGCAAGGAGGATGGAAATGTCAGGGAGGAGCAGAGAATTACGAGTAATGCGATGAAAATAATTGAATCGACAGCAGGTCTTCATAACGGGTTGAACAGAGAATCTTTGACTGGTGGTCCGGTTGATCAGAATATTGAAGTGTCTGAGAGACAAACAGAGCCTGAGAAAGAGAATTCCACCGAAAGTCTGTCGAACAAAGAAATTGAGACTGAACCTTTATCAACGCAACAGAGGGACAAAACTACCGAGCCAAAGGAACAGTCCGAGCTACAGACCAAGGCTGACCTGGAGACTCAGAAGATAGATATTAAGTCTGAAGAACAAACAGTTAAACAGTCGGAGTGCGACAGTGCGGATGAGGATTCAATTGAGGAACCTATTCCCGAGTTAGCTCAGAAATCACAGCTTGTCCTGCAAGTCACGGACCTGGGGACAAGTGAGGAAGTGGAAGATAATCTTTCACCGGAGCAAGTGATAACGACACCAAATGATCAGCGCGAAAAGTCAGAAGTCCAGGCTTCAGAGGTGGAAGCTGAGCAAACAGATATTCAGCCTGAGGAAGAAATGGCTGAACCCTCTGCGAGCGACATTGTGGCGGAGGATACTGTCGAGCAGGGCGTCACAGAGTTGCAACATACTGGGACAGAAACTGTGCTTGATGCGGATCAACAGATGGCAAATGTCGAGATGGAGGAAGTTATGCCGGTTCCACACGAGATGACCCACGAACCGGCATCTTCCGGAGACGATGTTTCAGACGACGGACCAATGCCAATGGAAGAGGTGGAATCTAATGTACCCGGTCCCATTCCCTCAGTTCCGACAGATACATCAACGGAAATGGTTGTGGAACCCGTAGAAGACGAACGAGTTGAAAACATATCGCGACAAGCTATTTTGCCTGAAACTCATGCTATTCCCGAAGCCTCGACTCGACCAAATCCCTATCAACAAGAACCCGCCGCAGTATCTGACGGACTTTCTTCCAGAGAAGTTTCGCCAGTCACGGTTCCGCCTCGTCCCCAAGAATCTCCAGTTCCAAGCTCTGCGACTTTGGAACAAACCTCTCTTGTCCCACCAGTCCATAGAACTGTTCCGCATTGGCCTATCCCCAAGTGCCCTCTCCCAGATCCCCCTTTCCCTACCGACCTCGTGCAACCTGCCGCAGAGGAATCATTGCTCTCCGTTCAATCATCGACTGGAAATGATGGAGTCGAGAAAACCATTGAGATTCATCTGGATTCCGAAGTTCCTGATTCCGATACTTTGCATTGGCCTATTCCAAATTGTCCCGTCAGTTCTTCGGAGGACGAGATAGTCTCTCCACAAAACCCCGTGCAGGAATCTCTCATTCCCGATTCGGCCGTCCCTGATTCCCCTATCTCCGATATCACTACTTCTAAAGATGCTGTCCCACCTGCTGAGGAAGGATTCAAGGATTTATCTCTCTCCATGGAACAGTCATCTAAAAATGATTCAATTGAAGAGAATGATAATGCTTCACAGACGTCTACTCCAAGATCTCTTCGATTTAAAGTACGTTTTTCAGAAAGTTCAGTTGATGAACCTCCTGCGAAGCGTCAAAAGTTTGGAGAATCAGTGATATACGATTGTATAGTGGTTCGTCAGGACTTTGAAAATGTACTCCTCCTTCCTCCCCATCGCCAATATCACATTATTTTGACTGGGTTAATGTTACAGATGCCAAAGGATGTTAAGTTACATCTCAACGAACATATACTGGCAGAACTTGAGAGGAGGGCGAAGGCTAAGACGAAATATGTTACTAGGCGAAAATAACCACAATCGTGAATTCGAGGCATTATGTTGGTATTACAAAAGTTGCTAGCTTTTTTTCAGTTGGAGTTGGCATTGGTATGCATTGTTCGGTAAGGAGACAGCATTTAGTTGGCGTTTAGCGACTTTCACTGTTTTCGTTGGCTTCTTGATATACATTTGTGGTTCACCAGATAGATACCTTTTTCACTCACAATAGCATTGATATCTCATTACATTTCGATTACGTTCCCTTCCTTGAAGTTATTTCTTACCAGCCGAATCGACTTCCTGGATGTCATCCGTCACAGAAGCTTTGGCAGCTTCCTCGGCAGCTTCCTCTCGAGCAGCAGTCTGCGCCCTCTGTAAAGCCCACTCGAACAATTGTTTCCGTTTTTCCTCATCTTGGGCCCATTTTTCTAATGCCACGTTACCTCCCCAATACCCACTTAACTGCAGTCCACCTTTGTTGTCTTTACTTACTGCTTTTGCTACAGGTACGTCGCAGAAGCGATCTGGATCTGTGGCGAAGAATTTGCCAAAGATACGGCCTATGGTCACCATTCTTGGTGACCAACCTTGGTTTTCAAGGGCGTTTGTGCGGACTAGACCTGGGAACAGATGGTGAAATGTGATATTTGGGTTTCGTATGGAGAATTCCTACACATGAAAGGTTTAGCGTCTCCCCAGAGTGCAGATACTCAGACAGGAAAGGAGAGGGTAGACGTATTGTATACCTTGAATATGGCATCTAGAAAGAGAGAATCTCGTTGTCCTTGTCGGATGAGAGACATTGCTTTTCGATTCTCTGGCTTTTCAAAACCAGGATCTGTCTCATCATAAAAAGCGCCATGTCCAGGACTTCCAATAACCACCACACTCTCCTTAATAACCGGCAAAAGTCGGTAAGTAGCATAAAACCTACTCATACACTGCACCGCAAATGCTTTTTCCATTCCCTACCATCAACATTCGTCCATACTACCTGAGCCAAACAAACTCAGGCAAAACAGGTCACGAAGGGAGGTACACCAAGCCCAGGTCTCCATATTCCCGAAGGAGGCCCTCCAGCACTTAAAATTAAATAATCTATTCCCTTATCCTTGAAATCCTGTTTAACTTCGTCCGTAAACCGTTCGATATCATGCATGCTTTCTAAATTGACTTTGTAGAATTTTCCCATGGGACCGGGGTTGCCTAGATTTGCTTCCCAGAGAATACGTTTGGCTCGAGCTTCATTGCGACCTGCTATTGAGACTCTACATTTGAGAATTGCAAAGCGACGGGCGACCGCTGCACAATTAGTATTGCACACTATAAGAGGGAGAAGAATTTCTGGGCGGGCGGGAGAAAGGGGAGTACATGCGCCGATGCCTTGAGTACCGCCTATTATGAGGACGTGTTTTCCTCTGAGATCTTCTCGTTCGGCTTCCCATTGACATCGATTGAGATAGTTCCTTCGAGGATGGGTGTAGTGTGCTAGCATTGTCGAAGCATCAGCATCGAAGACTCAGACGAGGGTAAGAGTAAAGTCGTTAGTTTTCGGACCTGAAGTGTCGATCCTCCAGATTATTTGGAGCGGTGACGCTGACATTCGCAGCGCATGGTCCGCATTCAGAACTCAGGTATTGGATGGACGAGCAAAGCTGGCTTAGGAGGTCTATTGTAAAATCATTTACAATCCCATCTATGTCTAGCAGTTCGGGTCTCAGGGAACTGCTTGCATCCCGTAATGGTCGGCACACACTACGTGAACTGATCTCATAAGCAAAGTACTCAAGCGATTCACACCTCATTCTCATTGCTGCTCATAATCTCCAGTATCTTGCCTTTCTCCAGATCCCAGATCTCCTCCAAATCCCTCACATCTCTCAACTTATAAACCGTCTCCTCACCTAGCTCCTCCCCAAGACAATCCACCCACTTGGTCTCCACATCGTCTCGTGTAGTGACAACATCCATATCTTCCAACGTGATAACTCTCTTCCCCAATCCACAAGCATCAATCCTATCAAAATACTCCATTACTTCATTAGTGATATTAATACCCACCCCATGCGCCGTGATATTGCGTCTCAAATGAACTCCGATTGACCCTAATTTTCTCTCTTCCCCAGATTTAGAACGACACCAAACGCCGGTATCTTTCGTTCGAAATGCATCTACTCCGTATCCCCGACAAAGTCGTATTATCGATTCTTCCAACGCATATACATAACACCGTGGAGTCTACCCTATTAGCCCAAAAATCGCTTCATTGTGGTGAGGGGAGGTACAATACTAGATCGTTTTAGATCGAGAATAGGGTAGCCTACTAATTGTCCTGGACCATGATATGTAGTTAGTCCGCCCCGTTGAGATTTTATTACCGAAGCCATGGAGGACAGAGAGGCTAGATCTTGTGGAGAGATTTGTTGGCGACGGCCGAATGTGAATGTTGGGAGGAGTTCCATTGTCAGAATTAGGGATGGCGGTAGGGCGCGTGAGGAAGCTTTGAGGGAAAGGAGATGTCGGACGAGATAATTTTGAAGAGCATTTGTAGCTGTGTAGGTTGATAAGGAGGGTAACGAGAGATGGAGAAGGGACATTACTTGCAGGGGATCAAGAACATTGGACTCGCTATCGAAGTGCCATGCTCGTCGGAAAACAAGAAATCAAGGACGCGGTGATCTGCAAACAACTTGTCCGAATTGCCGGGTTCACCAGTGGCATTAAATTGTAGTCAAATCCAAGAAGACATTCTTTCAAGTGAATGATACTTCAATTTCTTTTCAGAAGTATGTATCCATAATCGCCTTCAAACCACCGTCTTCAAACCACCGTATTAAATCGCACCATCGCTAATGCTTTGACTAGTTAAACAGAAAAAGAACAACCATATTAAACCATAACGCAAGAACACCAAGTATAAAAAGTCCCCTCCACAGAAACCAAATGAATGCTAACTCGACCGCCCAGGGCTTCCCAGAATGCTATTATTTTCAGTTCACTTGACTACTTTTTCTCCACGTTCGACCATTTGATTGATTATCCACATTCCCATCCATCCTAATACGACAACTCCCAACGCAGCACATAAGCCTTCAATGAACTCCTTGTTTCCTTCTTTTCCGGATGTAACGTCTTTCGCAGCGATTTCCTCGACGTTATCCTCTGTAAACTTGGAAACAGTTGTAGGTTTAGTTCCTTGCATTGATGGCTTTCTGCGTCGCAGTGATCCTGCTGTGCGTCGTTGGGGCGTTCGCGGAGAGGAAGGAGGAGCAGTGAACGTAAATGGGAATTCGCTTGAAGAAGTTCCGGGCATAGATTTTGACACTGCCCTGATAATAGGAGATGATTCAGTAAGTTTAGCTTTGTACATTTCGATTTGTTCTTGAGCGGTAGCGAGTTGGGATTCGAGATGAGATATTTTGTCGAGGAGGGCCGTGTTATCTGGTGCTGATGATTCTGTTGAAGGAAGGGACATGGGGGAAATTGATCTTGTCGAGGATTCGTGGAAGGGTGATGAAGGTATTGTTGAAGGGGATGAAGGTGCTGAATTAGCTTTCTCTTCGTGCACTTTGTCAGGTTGGTCTCCATTTACCAATTGCTCCTCAAGTTTGTCGACATCAGGAATAACAAGATCTTTGACGTGAATGTCGTCTTTCGAATCCGTAATGTCAACAGCAGTTTCCTCCAATGCTTCGTCAGCTTCCTTACTGCCATCCGGTTCCGCACCATTCTCACCCAAACTCATGACCTTCAAGGCCCGTTCATCCTCCATAATCCTAATCCGCTCCTCCAAAATACGTCGTTCCTCCCTCTCAACTCCTAATAATCCCTCCAATTCTTCAACACGTCTCGTCTTCTCCTCCAATTCTTTCTGCACTTTTTCGATAACTCCTCCGTCAGCAGCTGTTCCTTCCATCATCCCATCCAACATATTTTGTACACAGGTGATTTCCTCGGCAATTTGCTTAGCAGCAGTGATTTCTTCCAGTAAATGTCCCACTATCTCCTTCGTAGAGGGTTTCGGGATCCATGGGTCCAAGTCGACAGCACCCAACTTATTGGGTGTAGGCAGATCTGGCTGAGGCGACGTTGTAGGACCAACATGTTCCACAGTAAACCAAACTTTATGATAAGCTATGGTTTCCTGATTCGTCTCATCCCTAATATCGATTCCCAAAGCCTGCACATTAGTTCCAAACTACGAGGAAAAGTGAGAGCGCGTTACCAATTCCTGTCCAGGCATAAGAGGAAAGGGTTCACTTGGAACCGCATCAGCAGATAATCTCAACCCATTAATATAAGTCCCATTACTACTTCCCAAATCCCTAATGAAAACTCTCCCCTGTTGATCCTGAAAGACCTCTGCATGATTCCTACTGAGTACTTTAGTATCAAACAATAAATTATCGAATTTTGCGGGTGTTTTGACGTTCACTACGCGGCCTACTCTGACTGGGAGCGCGTTGGGAGGTGGAATTAGGATTACACGACGGTCCGACTTGTCGTCTTTTGGATTGAGGATTAGGTAGCTGTCTGGTGTTCGACGGTTGGATGAGGATTGTGAGCCGTTTGTGGATGTTGATGAGGGTGGTTGTGGGAAGCCAAGACGTCTTATTGGAGCATGGGAACGATTAAATAGATTATCTGTTGACAAAGTGGTTAGCATGGTTTCGTAGGTATAGAAGATGGAAGGTACCTTTTGATTTTCGGGTAATTGGAGAGATTGTTTCGTCGTTCCGAGGGTGTGGTTTTCGCTCGTTTAGTGTGGAGGAAGTGCTTCTTGGGATCCTTGAAGCTTGAATTGTCCCATTTGGAAGAGGATCGGAAGTTGTCGTCATGACTGGACGTGGGAGACAAGTCCCGAATGGACAATGACACGAGAAATTTGTCGAGGAAGGATACTCTGATATATAGAAGACAAGTGATTGATGGCGTGATAGCCGATGCTGGCTGGAACTTGTGGGCCCTAAGGCTTGTCGTTGGTCTCACTGGCGTTGTTGTTTGTTCGCTCTCTGTTGTGTGAATGGATTAGTGTTGATGATGTCGAGGAAGTAAGGCAACTTTTACGTGGGGTCCTTTTCTCACACGCAGCAATTGTTGTTGATACAAATCGGGTTAGGGTTCTCAGGACTGAGGTCGGTCAGCGGGCCTGAAAATATTTTTCCTGGTGAGATGACGACCTCGTCAGATTGGTCATATAATCTGCGACATAGAAGGCATATAAAACAAAAAATTTGGTTTCTTCAACCTTGCCAAAATCCATCACGAAAGACAAATCATGTCATCGTTCACTGAACCTTGCCTCTTTGCGCTTTGGCAATACTACACACCACCATCACCGGGGCCAATTCATCTGTTTTCTGGCGAAGCTTCCGTGAATGATTTAGAAAAGGGTTTCAAATCAAGAGAGGGAGACCCTTCGACTGAGGAACTAGTGGACAGTTTAGCACGGAACGTAATTTCACAAGCACTGCAGCTTCGACTTTTGTGGGTAGGCATGTGGTATTACATTTGGTTCTGTCTGTATTTGCTTTATCAACTTGTTACGCACCTGCAGAACTGCTCCTCGAACGATGCCCAAGTGCATTGAAGACGGCCTTATTTTGAACAGATGAGTCAGAGCTCTAATTGGAAGTACTCGGTCACATGGCAAACTGGAATTAAATGCTGCTTGCCAGAAGTATCGATAGCTCTCGAATGGGGTCGGAAGCACAGAAGAGATTTCTCCGTCAAAACATCTGAAATGTGAGGAACCAAGACCGTAACGAAACGACGTCAGACGAACGGCCTCGCACAGCACGTCTTCTGACTTAGTAGGATGCTTCCATAGGATCCTCAAAGGATATGTCTCTCCCAAAGGGTTTCCAAGTTCAAGACAACTGGCACTGATAAAGAGGTTTTGCGGCTTTCGCGGTAAATTATATGGGGCATTTCCATTCGCAACGAAATTAATTCCTACTATTCCTCTACCGGTGTCAATCAAACCTATCCCTCATCTAGATCCTTTCGATAACCCCAACATCCAGATAAACAAAACGGTGTGATGTATTCTATTCACGCAACTGAGATCTCGTCTTCGATATTTCCTAGCAATCCCAAACTTGTACAAATTATGTCACTCGTTATCGACGCCAACGCAACCTTTCAGTCCTCCAAATGCTCAATATGCGCTAGTCCGTATCTTGTCTCAAGCACCGAGAATATATTAGTCGCTAGACAGAGGACAATTGTTAGGACCCGTAGACCCTTTAATCTCTTAAAGCTCCTTTTGAAATAATAGTGTTACCAATCATCTCTAACCGGAGTAGAGTCTGGGCGAAGCAATACATGGAGATGATGAAGTGGAGAAGGTAGATCGGGAGGAGGATAGGTCTGGCAAGTTGTAGTTTGCTTTGGAGGAATTGAGTTAATGATCGTGCGGATGCAACAGAGTCCAATCAGAGTGTGGCCTAAGTTCCGCGCGTTCCAGCTGGAAGAATTCGAACAGCGTGCCGGAATTATGCGGTTCGTGCATAACCAACTTGGTTGCTACAATATACCTTCCTTGTTAGTAAAGAACTAAAGCAGAAGCACAATCGGTCATTGTGTCTTGAGCAATAGGCTCCGAATTGTGAAATGCTCACAGTCCTTCACAGTCCTCCACAGACCAAGTCAATACGTCGTAAGGTCTCATTGAGCTTGGAGCTGTCAAAAAGCGTTGCCATCTGAACGTTGCCAGACATCAGATGGTAATGCCTTAGAGGTCGTTGCCCCGCTAGAAATGAATCGCTATTCCGGAGATGTGTTGCCTACGATTAGCAGTGTGAGATGGGAGGCGATACATCAGATGACAAGATGACGGGAAGAATAGCTAGGGAAAGAAATCACTTTCCATTCTGGGCAGCTCTCTTTTTGATATTTGGAATACATGTACCACTGTTCACGGGTTTGGCGGAGCCGAGTTGGCATCAGATGGACCGCCAGATCGGCAATAGGCATGAAGAAGTGAAGAAGTGATTTTGGAGATTTGAGAAGGTGGGGGATAGACACGATTATATATCACAAAATAACCAGATTAACTTTAAGAAGTCCTTGGCATTCGAGGTTCTGTCCATCTCACTTCTCAAAAGGGTATGGACAAGCGTCTGCGCCGCAGTCAATTTAATGAGACAGAATCGATGTATTTCAAGTAAGGAAATATAGCGGGAGTACAAGTTCATCAAGGATATATTAGGAGTCATTAAGATAGAAGTTTCTCTAAGATATATATTTCCAATTCCAATTCCCTGCACACTCCCTTCCTATAAACTGAGAAATAGCTTCATTTCCCTGCTGCTTGCCGTGGATATTCCTCGTCCGAATGATAGGAGGGAGGATGAACATCACTCTCTTCACGGCTTCTTGTATAATGGATCTGTCCGGCAACAACCGCAACGCCATCGGGTGCAACTATCAAAATTAATGATCAATGCATGCAAAAACGGATCATACGCAAGGGAGAATCCGGTTCCTTGTTGCGCATACAAGGCCTAAAGGGGAAAAACAAAATGTTGAGGAGGGTGCGTGAGAGAACGGCGAAAAGGGCAATAAAGCCAGCGATAAGGCCTAGAAAGACTGCAGTAACCCCAGCTATTACAGCAGCAATAACTCCTCCTAGAGCAGTGATAATGCCTCCAAAGAGTCCTATGTGTCAGGTTGCTCACTGGGGAAAAGTTGGAAGGGGATAGTACCGAGGATGGCAGGAACAACGACAACAACAATAATAAGTAAAAGGGCCGCAAGGAGGATCAAGATACCACCAATCTATGTATATCAGAATCTATCAGTACTTGCGGGAGGTACAGCGGCGGCACATCCACTGCCTTCCTTATCCAAACCAGCGGCATCACATAGATCTAATAAGTCATGGACTCCTTTGGTGACATTTGGGGGAATAGGGGGAAGCGAGGCGGTATCGAGAAGAGGAGCTTGAACGTTTGAGTCAGGAAGATACATCGTCGCCAAGGTCAAGGTCAGGAAGGTGAATGAGTTGACGACGTGGACAATTTGGTCAGAGGACCATTTGTCAGGCTGGGCGTGTGGTTGCCAAGCCGCGGATTAACCTTATTCTTTCGGCTGCTATCTCTGATACGCGAGCTTAGCGAGTAAGAAAATGATCTTTTCACTCTGGACGTTCCAAGACCAAATATGATAGATTTGTAGAAGTATAGGACATTATGGTATTAATATGTATCTAAACCTGCTCCACAGGATGATTAAAGTGAATCACACAAAAACGTCCAAAAGCTAAAGTTCGCCAAAAATGCATCTATGCAAATGAATACACACTTGAATCCAACCCCACCCAATCGTCCATCATCACCTCTAACCTGACGCTGGAAGTCCAATAACAGTGAACTCTCCCAAATTGATAGTCAATCCAGTAGCAACATCTTGCACCAACGTGATCCCATGTTCGATAGCTGCTTCTAAACTCTGTTGTACCTCGGCAGCTTGCGATACTCCGAATGCTTGAACGACGGCCAAAATCACACAACGGCCGAATACCAAGCTATTAGAGGAGATTCCTCCGGTGTTGGATGATGGTGCACTAGTTGGCGTAGCAGTTGAATTGCGAGTTATCGTTGTGGACGACAGACTGTATGTTGAGGACGGTACTTGTGTAATGAGTGTGGTGAGTGCAGTTGAAGTATTGAAAACAGTCCAAGTTGTAGTCGAGGAAGTAGTAACTGAAGGAGTAGTGACGGTAAAAGTTTCCGTAATCGTAGTGATGATGGTGGTAGTTGTCCACACTGCAACTGCAATGACTTGTTTGTCATCCAAAGCAACCGGAAGAGTAGAGTTATCTACTGTTGCGTCCGTACTCCCGTCCAAATTGATTAGCGAATTCTGAGAGACACAAGTGACGTTATCCGCCGCAAACTTCTGTTCAATATCCTGCGCCGACAGGATAAATTGTGATGAAAATTCGCTGTTCGAGGTACTTATCAAGGGTGCAATCGCCGAACCAATTGATACATTTAACGGACCTCCAGGAGTATCCGACGTAACTGAAACACAAGACGACGCAACAGTTTCACATTGCGCTCCAGTAAATCCAGAAGGACAAATGCAAAAACAATTTGCTGGGTTCCCCCCAAATCCACTAGTCCCATTATTCTGACAAGGCAATACCGTTGGACATTGTGCAACACTAGTCGGTGTCTCTGCTCGTTTTTTCAAAAGTAATATCGTTACTCCCGCTGCAATACCACCTAGTATCACAAAAACAAGCAATATTAACAAAATTGCCTTCCATCGAGACCTCTTTTTCTTTTTTTCCTTTGGATCTTTTCCTTTGGATTCTTTGACTAGTGGTCCTGTTGGAGTAGGATCCTGCGGATCGAATTTCGGAAATAAAAAGCCAAATGCACCACGATCGCCAACTGTCGGTGAAGGAGTTTCTAAATCCCGACGACTACCAGGTCCTCGAATAGGTGGTGCCAAAACTGTTTGACGAAGAGGAGATTGGCCAATTGGCACAGTTTGTTGTTTAGGTCTTCCGAATGAAAAGTTTGCGAGAGGCCAGGATCCGCGTGGTGTGCCTTGTTGTGTACCTTGTCCTCGCGGATTTCCTGCATTAGGAGGGAAAGTAGAAATTATATCTCCTATTGAACCACCTGTAAAAGTTAACTTTGAATTGAGAATGGACATACTTTGGGAGCTTGTGTCTCCACGGACCGGGGTATCTCTTCCAATAGTACTGCGGTCACCGACTAACATACTTGCTGTTCGTCCTGTAGACAAAACATCGTGTAATCGTGTGGCACGATCGAGGAGATCAGGTAAACTAGTCAGACTTCCTCGAGACTGTCCCTCGGCAATAGCAAGCATATCTAAGGGTGGAGGGCGAGGTCTCAGTCTTCCTGAAGAACTAGTTGCTGCGCTAGGTACGGCTGGAGATTCAGTTCTTGGCAGCACAGCCGTGGGACCAGATTTATTTGACCCGCCAGATGAGCTGTTACTCTCAATTGAGGAGACTGGAGACTTTGCGCGAGGGAATAGACTAGGGGAACCTATTCGACGTGGTGGATAGCGAGGAGATGATGGTGGTCCAGCAGGGTATCGTGGAGAATTTAGAACGGGAGAATTACGATTGGGTGACTGCGAGTAGAGACTTGATGTAGGACGGATTGGAGGTGGGAGAGGTGATAATGAACGTAGTTGGACTGGTGGAGGGGAACCCATTCGAGATCTTCGGACTGAGCGGGGAGGTGGTTGTGGTGGAGGTATTGGAGGTGGAGTTGAGCGTGATGGTGATGGAGGGGGTGGTACTGGTGGCATAGGTGGTGTACTTTCAACCTAATTATTAGCGTATCTCACGAATGTGCAGGAGTGTGAAAGGTGTACGTACATCAGGCACAACACTACGTCGTGCACCACTGTTGGTCCGGATGATTCTCGGTTGACCTCTTCTAACTAATGAAACGTTCCTTATCAAATTCTCAATTGATTCACTTGTCGATGTAGACTCATCACTATCCGACTCGAATTCGGTATCAGGCTCCGCTTCAGTTAATCCAGGTCCCAAAACTCCACTGGACGCTATAGACGATACTGCCCTTGAGCTCGTAGGTTCATCTGTAAACGGAAGGGAAGGAGACACTGCTGTTGAAGTAACTGTTCTAGATTCCCTTCTCAATCGTGGATCATTTCGAAAGAAGGGCATTGGCTCAATAACCGGATCCGAATCCATTGACGAAAGAGTCGTACTAGATGGATAGAACATAATTGGTGTGCCATCACTCCCCGCCGTCAACGGCCGTGAACTTTCTCTTAGTCTTGAAGCAATTTCTCTTGGGGCAAGTGGATGAGATCTAGTCGGCATAGCGGGGGGGATTTCATTTTCTTCCGATCCTTTTTGTGAGCCTGATGAAGAGTCGGGTGTAGGAGGCGCGAATTGGAATTGTCTGGGTGAAGAGGCCGGTGAAATGTAGCCTGTTCCAGGGTCTAATCCAGGAGGTGGACCAAGCACGGAAGATCGATGTCTTGCGGCTCGAGCTGGTCTGCGAGGATCTCGAGGAGGTCCTCTTGAAGTCATTGGCAGAAAAGAGTGAAGAAAAAGTCTTGCATTAGACAGAGCAAAGAGACGAACGTACAAGTGAAAGTGGGATTAAGCCGGAATCACGGATGTGTCGACTATTCTTGTTGTAAGGTTTTTCAGAGGTCTCGGGACCGGCCCAGCATAACGATCGTGAAACAATAGCGAGTGACGAAAAAGACAATTAAGCTCTCAAAGAGCCTTGGTATTCAACCGGTGAAGGAAAAGAGTGTATATAGTTAAGAAGGAATGCCAAGCTGGTCCACAGGAGGCAATATATGGACCCGAATAGATGTCCTGAGTGATGTGAAATCGTGAGCCAGTCAGAGTGTGATGAGAAAGAATGGGAAAAGTGCAGGTTCGTCGAAACCGTGCGCTGCCTGTAACACGTAACCAGACGGTCCTTCAAGCCGAGGTGAAGAGAAACACGAGGCAGAGAGGGGTAATAAAATTGCGTGTGAATAAGAAAACATCGGGCTGGAGTACATAATACTGCAGACAGCGGTCCAAGCGGTGATACTGAAAATGAATTTTAAGTTTGAGCCACATTCGTTTCATGCCCCTGAACAGTCTGGTGATAGCCGACGGTAATCCATACAGGGCTGGGAACTGTCGCCATGACTTGCGCCTTCTCGAAGACGAACTGCATCCATTCAGAGAGCGTCAACCAACGACAATGCCAATTGCTCCTGGATGGGGATTGTAGCGATCGATCCACTAAGTAGGTTTGCTGATTGACAGCGATTTGGGAAATTAGCAGCGGCCGCACGGATGACCATAATTTCGTTCTTTAATTACTTTCAGGGGTTCCAAACCAAATTAGCTGCAGCAAGATCCTGCACTTCCTAGGTTGCTCTAGAATGACCTCCTCGGATTCAACCGAACTCAGCTGTACAAGATGTCATTTTCTTGATACTCCGCTATAATTACAGTGAAAACCCTGATTATACTTCGTTTGCAGATTCAAGGTTGACAATCTGAAACAGACCAATATTTGATGAGGGCGAAGCGCCGGGACAATTCATTAGCGGAGATAAGAGAATGTCAAGTTCTTTGTTCTTTCTGAGCCGAACCACACGAACGTACCCTCAATTGAGCTGCTAAAACCGACAGTCTGAATCTATGGCCCGTGAGATCTTGGATTAGTAGTTGGATTAGTAGTTGGCAAACCAATTTTCGGTGGCGGTCAGATGCTGTTTCGGTAACCGTTGGTAATTGATATTTCCTCAAATTTCTCATCACCAACAACCGCTACAGACTACAGTTGTCCTCAATCTCGGATCCTTTGGACACCATGGATATCACCATGAACACAGAAAGTATTCCACTAGTAGCTACAAATGGCGCCATGGAAGGCATTAATCCAGAATTACAGCAGGTATGTCTTCCATTTTCGAAAACCTTTGCTGACGTCTGTAGGCTACCATGCTATGCTGCAACTGCGGGCTACCTATCCCTCCAAATCCAGCGGCGATGTGTATGGACTGTATCAAGATGACAACAGACATCACAGAAGGCATTCCACGAGAAGGAGTAGTTCACTTCTGTCGAGGATGTGAGGTACTTCCTCTTCAAAGGTCATGACTAATCCTCAGCGATATCTACAACCGCCAAATTCATGGGTTGCAGCTCAACCGGAAAGCAGAGAACTTCTCGCTCTATGTCTTAAGAAACTACGTGGTCTCAACAAGGTACAGCATCCCCTAAGTTTTCTGCTAATAGTTCTTGTAGATACGGTTAATCGATGCCGGATTCATCTGGACAGAACCTCACTCACGGCGAATCAAAGTCAAACTCACTGTCCAAAAAGAAGCATTCACGTCAGCCATCCTGCAACAAACGTTTGAAGTAGAATATGTAGTAGCCTATCAACAATGTTCTGACTGCGCCAAAACGTATACGAAAAACACTTGGAAAGCAGTCGTCCAAATCCGTCAAAAGGTTTCTCACAAACGCACCTTCCTCTATCTCGAACAACTCATTCTCAAACATCACGCCCACAAAGAAGCGTCTAATATCCGTGAAGTCAAAGACGGTCTAGACTTCTATTTCCAATCACGAGCTGCAGCCGCAAAGATGGTCGAGTTTTTAAACGGGATTGTTCCTACTCGTTCCAAAAAGAGTGAGGAATTGGTTAGCATGGATATCAAGAATAACACATCAAGTTACAAGTTCACTTTCTCAGTGGAGATTGTACCGATTTGCAAGGATGATTTAATTTGTTTACCTCCGAAAACAGCAAAGGGATTGGGAAATATAGGACAATTGGTCATTTGTCATAAGGTTGCTGGGAATACTGTTCATTTGTTGGATCCGTCTACATTACAGACTACCGATTTACCTACTACCACATATTGGAGACAACCGTTTGCTGCGTTGGCGGATATACCCGAGATGGTGGAATTTGTCGTTCTGGATGTTGAATTTAGTGGACGGACGAAAGGGAAATGGGCACTCGCTGATATTGAAGTTGCTAGAGCCGTTGATATGGGTTCTAATGATGATTCATATTGGGTCAAGTCGCATTTGGGAGGGATTCTGCATCCCGGGGATACGGTAATGGGATATTTCCTATCAAACTCGAATCTGAATAACCCTGAATGGGAGGGGATGTTGAAATCTATTGGAAATCTCCCTGATGTGGTCCTTATTAAGAAGGTTTATCCAGAACGACGGAAGAGGAAGCCCGGTAAGATGCGTACTTTGGATAAGGAGGTGTCTGAGATGGCACCGAGGAAGCAGGATGTTGACAAGTTGGAGAGGGATTATGAATTGTTTTTGGAGGCTTTGGATGAGGATGAGGATATGAAGCAGTTGTTGGAAGGTGTTGAAGGTTTGGGATTGGACGAGCATCAGGATCATGAAATGGTAATAGAGTAGATATGTCGGAATGCATGGGTTTCGGACAGTGAAAATAATATGAATTGCGTCATGCCACATCTTGTATGATTTGAGCTCTCCAAGTTACCTGTGGAACTCGTTCAAGTACCAGTCAAACGAAGGGGCAAATATCTACTTTTCTATGCCGAAAGTGAAATGTTACAATGGCATGACAATGACTTCAACTCATGTATCAAGAAGATACTCCATACCGACTCCACTCTAAACATTCGAAGGATACAACATCTGCAGTCAATCTCCAATCAAGAAATCCGGCAAACATACCACTCGAACATTTGCTCCCAAACTCTTGGGAGGTAAATTATTTCTAAACTTTGTCCTCACAACACCGCTATTCCCATGACTCCTTGTAACCTTTCCCCAAATTACTCGAACCTTGCTTCCTCGAATAGCCCGCTGAGCTTTATAGACATACGCAATGCGTTTTCCAAGGTAGAATTGAGCATCTTCACTGCTATCGCATCCTTCGATTTTTATGAGGGACGTGCTGGGTTTACTGTTTCGCTTGCCGCGAGTGTAAGAGACGTGTTTGCCTCGTATGTAGAGTCTAGAACGTCAGAGGAACAATTATGAGTTGAACAATACCTGTGATGTCCCTCAGGCATTGCTTGTTGCAGTGTTGATGGGAATGGTGAAGGTGGTTAGATTTTAGCAGTCACAATCAGGGGTTTTGGAAGGTGTGAATCTGATCGATTCGAGATGTCTAATGATTGATATTCAAAATTCCATAATCTCAAACCTCACACTACAAAATGCAATTTAAAGGTTATTCTGCTCCTTAAATACGCCCCATGCATCATTCAGCCTTGCAAACACTGCAGCGGCAATCATTCTTTGCTCCACGCTAGCCGAAGATGAAATCTAAGGTCAGTTAAAAGAACATCTGGATGCATACCTTGTCAGGGTGGACTTTAGCAATCGCCTTCATATAGATAATTTTTACTCTGGTAACCACAACAAGTTCAGACATGTTGACCTTTTTCCATCCTGCTTCAGGCCAAAGGATTAAATCAAGTGAAGATAATAACGCTCGTAAGTTAGATTCCTTCCCAGTCTGCCAGGCATTGACTTTTCCATCTACACTGTCGTACAAACGAAGTCGTTCGTCTTCATCAGCTGCGGCAGCAGCATTCGCCCTAGCCAAATCTTCCGTTGCTGAACTTTGTTTCTGGAAATTCGTCTTGTTTACATTCGGCCGCACTGGCATCGACAACTTACCGGGACCAGGTTTCGCAGAAGCCGGCCGTGAAATTTGAGATGGTGTAGCTGTTCGACTAGGAACATTTGAAATAGACTTAATCCCCAACGCATTCTCACATCGTCTCTTTCCATCTAAAGCCTGCGTTCCTCCAAAACCCGCGTTAACAGCCATTTTCCAACTCTCTAAAGCGTCCGCATATTTCTCTTGCATTTCTAATGCAGTTGCTTTTCTCACTATTCCTTTTGCCCATATCTCACGCAGGTTTTTGGGACCTTCGATATCGTCGATAGTTTCGTTTTCGCCTTCAGAGGGACCGACTTCTGTGAGGAGATCGTTGCAATCTATTACTGCTGCTTTGGCATCGCCTAGTTTGAGGTTCGTTATTGCGCGGTTGGAGAGGATTATTATGCGTTGTGGATGCGAGGAGGGAAGGTGTGTTAGTGCAGACGTATAATGTGTCAGGGCGAGAGGATAGTCTCCTAGTTTGAAAGCTTCAGAACCTTTTTGTCGGGAGGAGTGGGATGATGAAAGTGCCGATTCGGAAGTAGGCGGGACTTGTCTAACTTGTGGTTTTGGCGGTGTACGTATGGGTGGTGTTTCTGAAGGAGACGGACGTTGTGAAGTCGGTTTAGAAGATTGCTCAGGTCGCGAATTTTCTTCGGAAGAGAATAGGTCGATTTCTTTAGTGGGAGGAGTTCGTGTACGAGATGGAATATCTTGAGTGACAGGTGTTTGACGATTAGGAACACGTCTTCTTGCTGATGATCGATATCCCATTTCTGCTTCTTCTTCAACTTGTTTTCGTAAATTAATGCGATCATTATGAGACCGGGAGGACGATCCTCGTTCTAAAGGGTCTGCACGAGGTCGGCGGACTTCATCTCGTGGGCCATCTAAAACTCTAGCTTCCTCTGTGAAATCGTCCCTTCTTGGACGAGGTTGAGGTGAATGACGTTGTTGATCAGCCATCCATTTCGGAACACTAGCATCCACATCACCTTCCCACTCTTGAATAAAAGTGTTCATCTTTTCACGTCCAGATTTCCATAAACTACCCGCCCCTTTGAGAAGTGAAGTCCCCACTTCCCCAGCCATCTGGGAGATTCCTTTAGGTTGAGAAGAAGGCCGTGACTGAGGATCTGGTGTATGTCGTTGGGGAAAGTCTTGTATTCGTTGATTAGCATGATGAGGTCGTTCATGTCGAGCACTTGCTGATGAAGATGGTCGTGAAACAAGGCTATTGATTGCTGCTTCAACATCTATTCCCGATGGAGTTTGTGCTAGGGCTCTGGTGGCCTGACCAATTGTGAATCCCATCTCAACGATTGAAGCGATTGCTTTATCTCGTTCGTTTGAAGCTTCATCGTCGGACGACTCTTCTTTGGCTGGTTGTTCAGGTGCCAGTTCAGGTTTTGGAGATGGTGATTTTGGTTTGGCGAAGGTCTCGACTGGTTGTGCAAGGATTCCGAGGATATCATCCGACGATTCAGTAGTTTCTATTTGCCCTGGTGAAGAGTGATACCGTGTACGACTGAAAGACTCCGCAAAACCCGACATGTCGAAAGGATCTTGCTGTCCAGCGTCTTTTACGGAACTCTCCTCCGTTGGAGGTGGAAAATGTGTTGCAGTATTCACCGGTGCATCACTTGAGAACCCCGCTAAATCCACATCTCCCGAGCTACTGTCAAACAAATACGGAAGATGGAATGTACGTATCCGTAGTAGTAATAATTGGTGTCGCTGTTCTAGAATGCTTCTCCCAAAACTCATTATCACCAAAATGCATATCCAAATTCTTCTTTTCCTTTTCTAAAGCCTCTCTCTTTTCCTTCTCCTTAGCCAACCTTTGTTGTTCCAACGATGCATTTGAAAGCTGTGTTCCTTTTATCCCAGAAAAAGCACTCAAGGATGCAAAACTGTCTGGTTTCAAAGTAGATGGTGACAAGTTCCGTTGTGCAGATGATTTAGTTCCGCCATTAGACTGAGTAGGGCCAATGTGGTAGTTTGCGCGGGAGGGAGTCGGGCTGATGTAGTTTGTGCTTTGAGGGAATCGTGTTTGGGTTGGCGGGGCGGATTTAGGCTGGTTGGACGGATTGCCTGAGAAGTTGAGACCAGCAAGGTCTTCCATGGCGAAAGGAGACTAATTGGGATGTCTAACTTTGTCTCATTGACAAATGTGGTTGTTTCTGTATCAAAGGAAGCCCCTCTAATTCTCTGTCGGAGTCGTCGATATTCGCAATTTGATATTGGTTGTATGATCAAGGGTCTCAGTACGTGGTGATTTGCGTCTAGATTGAGTTTTGCGTGTGGACCACTTTATTCGACTATGTGCCATCTCAGATGCCAACCTTCATTACATTATGCTATTCTTCCCAAAAAGCTAACGTGCATACGTATAGGATATTCATTTTGACCCATTACCCAGACTTTGCTTCATTTGCTTTTTTTTGGCAACAAGCCTCGTAAAGACAAGTCGTAGACAACTAAAATAAGCTCGAAAGAGAAAGTCATCTTACCCTCTTCAATCTTCTTGACGTCATACTTTATTGAATCGAATCGCTTGCGCAAAGCATCGTTCTTCAGATTCAAAAGTTGAAAAGCTGCATACAACTCCTTCACAAATACACTGATTTTAAGAGGTCTTTCGTAATTCCCCAAAGTCACTGAATTCACGGCCACTCGCGACTAGACGTCAACGGAGACAAAAAATGAAATACCAGTTCGTTGATGAGTGAGATAACGGAATGCAGATATTCTTCAATGTTAAAATGGAATTTGTCTTCCTCTTCGTCCGTTGGCACTATGTCAGATGGCGTATGAAGTACATGTACCATCCAAATGTCGCGCAACTTCTTCATATGTGAGTAAGGTACCTTCTGTACCAGAGCCAATCTCAAGGCTATCGCCACTCACTAGTCCAATCCATCCCATAAAAAGGACAGCAAAACTAACAGATTCCATGTGTCTGCTCCAGATGCCATTGTACTTGTAGTATGGCTTTTGGTTCGCAAGTTCCTTGAGACCCTTGAGCAATGTATTTGTATGTGCAGTAACATGGCGAGCTTCAGCATCCTGGGACAGCAATTGACCAAAATAAATCGATACTATTGATATTAGTGGACTGTTGGTGGAAAATACGATTTGCATCAGAACAAGTGTGAACTTCTGAGAGAATCATTTGAAGATATCGAGTTGCGCGTTCTACAGTATCAAGTTCCTCCCGAAGTTTCTAGGACAATCAGAAGATGTAAAAGCAGTTGGATGCCTTCTTGAACTCAATATCGCTGTCTATGTCTTTCTGGAGTTTCCCTAAAATCTGTGGATCCATGAGCGAGATGCCCCTTTTAGAGGCCATGACGGTTACTGAAAATCGCTAACGATCTTTCTGATCGCAATGGAAATCAACTTTTCATGATGCCCTAAAAAGTTGCACAGGGCAGTCACAAAGCGAATCTCGATTTCCACAACCTCGAACGTCTTCACTTCGCAACCATGGCTGAAGCTGTTCAGACATTTGGCAAGAAAAAGGTATATCCTTCGCAATTATACATTCTGACTACAGACTGCCACTGCAGTTGCATACTGCAAAACAGGAAAAGGTCTCATCAAAGTGAATGGATCCCCCCTAAATCTCGTTCAACCAGAAATCCTCCGATTCAAGGTTCCTTCAATTTATCTTCACTTCTGACTTCTCAGGTCTATGAACCGCTGTTACTCATTGGTCTTGACAAGTTTGCAAATGTCGATATCCGTGTTCGTGTGAAAGGAGGTGGACATACTTCCCAGGTATATGCTATACGTCAAGCTATCGCCAAAGCTATCGTTTCATACTATGCGAAATTTGTGGATGAGCAGAGTAAGAATGAGTTGAAGAAAGTTTATCTGGCTTATGATCGGTCTTTGTTGGTTGCTGACCCGCGACAGTCGGAACCGAAGAAGTTTGGTGGTCCAGGTGCTAGAGCAAGATACCAAAAGTCGTACCGTTAGGATGGAATACATGTCTTCTGGCGGCGGTAGCATGTATAATGAAATAAATTCATCAACAAACAATGGTTCGATTGTGGATTTCATGTCCATCCAGAGATGAGATATTTTTATCTAACTAATAAACTTTGTGAGATACTCAAGAATAAGACGACTGAATCTAAGTCTGCCAATCCTCGACAAATCCGGTTCCATTACCCTTGAAATATGGCTTGTCATTCTCCTTGACTTCCAGATCCAAAGGCAACTTGAACAACTTGATTGCATTCTGTCTTCCCATCTTCAACTTATCCGCAGGAGAAACAGGAACTCTATCCCACCATTCACAAGCCTCTTCAATATCCTCATAAGGATAGTCAATCGAGAACAAGATCCTATCCGCGCCGATCTCAGCCATAGCATGGAGGAGAGTCGGAGTGGAAAAGTGGCCTGATGTGGTGATGTGGATATTGTGAGTAAAATAGTAACGAAGGAGATGTTTTGCTTTGTAGAAACCATTACTTGCTCTCCCGAAACGGCCACGCCACATCCACTATAGCATGAGATGAGATTATAATCGGGATGTACATGATCGAAGCGCCAGAGGGCGTCAATTAAGTTTTCTCCAAGATGGCCAATGACAATTTGAACTCCCGGGAAACGGTCCAAAACACCATTCGATACAATTCCCAAAAGCTAGCAAGTTAAACCGGGTGAGAGATGGGGGTACATGAGTGGCAACGCCTGTGGCGAATTGGAAAGGAGCGGACAATAGCGCAGGACGTCCAGCCCACATTTCATCGTAAATATGCTTAAGAGGCCCACGAGGATGGATGTAGACGGGAACTAAGCAGTAAGTAATTGGAATTTTCAGCGAGGCGCTGATGTACCATCAAGTTCTTGAACCGCCGCCCAGAACGGGTCGTATTCAGGTTGATCGTAGAACAACATTTTAGTCCCATTCTCAGCTTCCTGGAAATCATTCAACATGATCCCCTTCAATCCCAATTCTTTGATGGCACGTCTTGCTTCTTGGGCAGCTTGATTAGGATCATGCATCGAGACAGAAGCAAATCCACCAAACCTAGATAATCATCAGATTCACATCTCACCGCAGGTCTCTTGGGTGGGCATACCTCTTGGGATTCTTGGCACATTGCTCAGACATATAGTCATTTGCTCTGCGGGCAATGGCCTCAGCTTCCTTGGGATCAGAGAATCCTTGAGCGCCATGACTAGTCCAAGAAAGCAATTGGTATTCATTGCCACATTCATCCATTTTGCGAAGTCTAGTACCGTGAATATCAATAATCATATCTGCCAATTGTTCCCATTTCGTGGGGTTATAAGCTACGATATTAGTTCCACTTTCGAGATGGGAAAGAAATGTACCGTATTGGATCGTTTTGTGCCTAAACTCAGGGAGCTGTATGGCTTCTTCAAGCCCGCTTAAGTGCTTAGTTTTGCATTAAAAGAAAGTTACATTGTTCCCAGATAGCGTCGGACTGGAGGTGATCTGTTTTCAAAGGTAGTCATTGGGTGGTCAGATACAGGTGAAAATGGAGAGATGCAGTAAGAAGAATGGAACCTTGGAGATCCGACGTTGAGGGAGCGAGTAGATATACTCGTTACGAAGAACGGCAGACGAGTTGCTTAAATACCAGACCCTTGAAGTTGCCCCGCACGCATTTTGATGTGGGGTAAAGCGGCAATAAACCGCCTGATCGACAGCAGTCGGATTGTCGAATGACTGACAGAATCAGCTCACTTCTCTCCAGAGGGAGAAGACCGCAGGGAGAATCGCCTTGGTGGCCATTCCGGATTGGATGCGAACCGAATCTCCCAGAGTCTCTAATGTCATTGAATGTAATTAGGTCACGGCCGAAGTTGATTGATCGACCCGAGGCTTGTACTGAAGTTCAGATCAGGAAATGGGTGGTTATGTATTGTCGTTTTAGTAATTCTGTATGATTTACCTAACCCTCCACCAAAAAAAATTACCAGCTCCAGAGAAAACTTA
>Ga0335073_10001118_pt1 | contig 35623 bp, 22 predicted proteins | sample Lox_Sample_22_FD_207093 | JGI IMG/M metagenome (GOLD analysis project Ga0335073, IMG submission 207093) | Soil microbial communities from Loxahatchee National Wildlife Refuge, Florida, United States - Lox_Sample_2.2 | ecosystem: Environmental > Terrestrial > Soil > Wetlands | place: USA... | reverse complement strand
GAAGTGCAGCACGGACCGCTCGCAGGATTCACTTTTGGCGGAGGGTTGCGAGCGCTGACCTATCGTTTCGTTAATCCGGCGAATGATGTGCTGCTGCCTGGATACGCGCGTCTCGATGCCATGGCCGGCTACGTCTTCGGTCCGCAACACAAAGACCAGAAACTCTATAAGCTCAGCGTGAACATACAAAACCTAACGGACCGCAAGTACTACGAAGCCGGGAACACGCCCTCTGTGATCTATCCAGGTTCTCCGATCAACGTCTGGAGCCGTTTTGAGGTCCGGTTCTGACTACAGCCAGCATGACTCAGAGAAGGAGTGTCTTCGGATGGTGAAAAACCGGAGAGAGTTTTTGAAAGCAGCCGGCTCCTCGCTAATGGTGGCCGGCGCAATGCGTTCGTCGACAATGGCGGTGGCGGCGCCCGCAGACAGCGAAGAGCAAATTGCCTTCACGAAGTGGTACGACGTCGACCGGAGCATCACGAATCTGGAAAACGCCTACTGGGGCGTCATGGCGAAACCGGTGGCCGAGGAATATTTTCAAAAGCTAACCTACGTGAATCGACGCAACGTTCCGTTTGTCCGTGGGGTATTGCCGGACGAGTCGCTTCCTTTCGAACTCGAAAACGTTCGCATGCGCGTGGCGCGCCTGCTAAATGTGGATCGGGATGAAATCGCCTTAACGCGCTGTGGGACTGAATCGCTACAGGACCTTATCGCCGGTTACAACCGGTTAAAGCCGGGCGACAGCGTGGTCTTCGCCGACCTTGATTATGACGCGATGCAAAACACCATGCGGTTCTTGAAGGAGCGGAGAGACGCAAACATTGTGACGTTTGCGCTGCCGGAACCTGCGACGACCGCAAACATTCTCGCTGCTTACGAAGAGATTCTGAAGAAAACTCACAGACCCCGATTGATGCTCGTGACGCATTTGTGCCATCGAACAGGCTTAGTGAACCCCGTCACCGAGATCATCGCGCTTGCCCGCAAATACGGCGCGGCATGCATTCTTGATACCGCGCAAGCGGTTGGGCAAATGCCAGTGGATTTACGAGCAATCGATGCTGACTTTGCAGGATTCAGTTTGCATAAATGGATCGGAGCGCCTCTCGGCACAGGCGCAATCTATGTTCGGAAGGACAGACTCAACGACGTGGATCTTTGTCTCGGGAATCGCGAAGACCCAGTTGACGATATTCGCTCTCGTGTTTATCCCGGAACTGTTAACTTCGCTGCGCTGTTGACGATACCTGCGGCTATCGATTTTCACGAACGTCTGACCGTAGAGCGAAAGCGGGCTCGCTTGCAGTCTCTGAGAAACTACTGGGTGTCCCGCGTTCGGGAGGTGGACGGAGTTGAAATTCTCACACCCGACGATCCGGCCCGTTATGGTGCGACAACCTCCTTTCGACTGAAAGGAATGAAGAGTTTCGAACAAGCGAAGAAAGTTCAGGAACTATTACTTTCTAAATACAAAGTCCTTGTTGTCGTACGCGCCGGAATTTCCCGTGGGGCGGCGGTTCGCATCACTCCTGCTCTCTACAATACGACGTCCGAGCTTGACCAGCTTGTGTTGGCAATCCAGCAAGAGCAAAGAGTTCTCGCATGAATTCCATACCAATTTCAAAATGCAATGAAAGGTGAGAGAGACATGTTAAAGAGAGCTTTTCTTTTTGGTGTAATCGGACTAACTGCCTCTTTGTCGTGGCGATCCTACAGCGCGGAACCATCCGAACACGTTCGGGAGCTGCGCAATCCTTCCGCACCGGGAAGCCTCGCTCCTGGTCTATTCGCGAGTCCAGATGGGGCTTTGATCCTGACTTGGATTGAGACAGCGGGGACGAGCAAAGCCTTGAAATACGCGTCATGGGACGGGAATACCTGGACAAAGGCTGCCACGGTACTGAGCCAATCGGATCTGCAGCCTGATTCCGCCGCTCCTCCGATCGTCCTGAAATTGAAGAATGGTTCGCTCATTGCCGTTTGGTCCGAGATCGTAAGAAGCAGGGGAAAAGAGGAAGGAAATTTTCTGTTCGCTTCGGCTTCGTCGAACTCCGGCAAAAACTGGTCGACTCCGGTTCGCATTCACTCGGATCAAGGAGTCTCGGAACACAGCTACAGTTCGATTGCGGCCACGGGGGCAGGTCAAGCGACCCTCATATGGCTGGATTCGCGTGACTATGACACAAAACATCGCTACCGATTGATGTCGGTTACGATCGAATCCGATGGAAAGTTAGGTGAAGAAAAAACAATCGACCAGGACACGTGCACTTGCTGCCCCACAGCCTTTGTGAAAACGACAACAGGCGCCTTGGCCGCTTACCGAGGCCACAACCCAGAGGAAATTCGGGATATCAAGGTCGCGCGACTGAAGGATGGAACTTGGCAGACTCCGCACACGGTGCATGACGATGTATGGAAAATCAACGGCTGTCCCGTGAACGGACCGGCGCTCGCCAGCAGTGGCAAAAACGTTGGCGTTGTCTGGTTTACCGGAAGCAACGACAAACCTGAGGTGAAGTTTGCATTATCCAACGACCAAGGTGCTACGTTTCAAGCGCCAATTACTCTGGACTCATCGAACGGCGAGAACCGGCCCGTCGGCCATGTCGCCGTTTCACTTCTAGAGGACGGAAGCACTGTCGCCATCTGGTTACATCACGAGACTTCAGGAACAGATTTGGTCGGCGAGCGAATTTCGCCTTCTGGTCAGCGGAGCGGCACCTTCATCGTCGCGAGAGGAACCGAGACCAGTCTGGGCTATCCACGCGTACAACGTCTGGAGAACCAACTCGTCGTTTCCTGGGGCGGCAAGCCTGGAAAGGGCATAAAGACCACCGTTGTCAAAGAAGAGTAGTCTGGTCGCCATCACCCAATTGGCTTGATCTGAAATCTTCCGCAATCGAAAGCATGCATAACGTCTTGCGCTATTTTTCAGCTGGTCGTCCCCTGTTGGCCTGATTTTCCTGCCAGATTTGAGCAACGATATGGGAAATAATTTTGGCTCAGCAAAATGCGAAAAGGCGGCATCATTTCGAGCCAAAATGAATATTAATCTTGCTTTATTAGGAATATTAATCTAGGTTAATGTTCATGGACGATGGTGGAACATGGGAATCTTTGGACTCGCCGCATTTTCGCTTTTGGTTGTAACTGGCCAAGAAACGCCTGGCAAATCAAGTATCTGCGGAACGATTCAAGACCAAGCGGGAGGAGCACTCGCAGGGGGGGAGGCCCAATTGGATTTGCCATCGGGCCACGAACCGCGATTAACAAAGTCGGATGCGGCCGGGCAGTTTTGCTTTGACGCGTTGAGTCCAGATACTTATGAGCTGCAAATCAAGGCCTTGGGCTTTCGGCCCGAGCGCCGCAAGGTAAAGTTGGCGTCGGGCGAAACAACAAAATTGAAGTTTATACTCATGTTAGATACCGTCACACAAGAGGTGACCGTTGCTGAAGGCGCCAGCAACGTAACGTCCTTGAATGTGGCTGAAACGAAAATTGGTGAAGGACTTCTGAGGAATTTACCGAGTGAGAGCACAAACGCGGCACTGAGCTCGATTCTGACTCTCGCAACGCCTGGAGTGGCCGCCGATTCCAACGGAGTCTTTCATCCTCTTGGAGAACACGCCGAGACATCGTTCAGTGTGGATGGCCAGCCCATTTCCGATCAGCAGAGCCGCATCTTCTCCAACCAGATCTCTGCAAGCACGATCGAGGAGATGCGGACGTTGCAAGGGGCGCCGCCCGCAGAATACGGTGACAAGACGAGCCTGATTGTAGAAGCGACGACACGCTCAGGACTCGATGCTGGACGCGCAAGCGGAAGCGTAACTCTAGGCTACGGTTCGTTCGACACGCCGACGGCAAGCGTGACGCTGGGGTCTGGAGATCGCCGATTGGGAAACTTTCTGGCTATGGATGGTGTGAATAGCGAGAGATTTCTGGACACACCGGAATTTGTCCCACTGCACGCAAACGGAAACGCGGAAAACATCTTCGATCGCGTGGATTGGAAATGGAGTGACGCTAACGCACTGCATTTGAATCTATCCGCAGCACGGTCATGGTTTCAGGTGCCCAACACCTATGATCAAGAGACTGCTGGTCAAGACCAGCGCCAGCACATGACGAGCTTCAACGTTGGTCTCGGATTTTCACACGCTCGTGGAAGTTCTCTGCTCCTGAGTGCGAATACCTGGGTGCGCCAGGATCGCGTGAACTATTTTCCGTCTTCCAATGTTTTTTCGGACCAGCCGGCGACACTTCAGCAGTCGCGCCGCCTTACAAGCACGGGCGGCCGCGCTGACATCTCCCATACGCACGGACGTCATGTAGCAAAAGCCGGTATTCAAGTTCAGGTAACGCCTCTATCAGAAGAATTCGGAACGGGCCTGACAGACCCGTCTTTCAACTCGCCGTGTGTCAACAGCAGCGGCGCGCCTGTTGGGGATGCGTCGCTGACCAGTACGAGCCAATGCAGCAACGCAGGATACGGTGTAAATGCGGGATTCCAGCCAGCCCTGCTGCCTTTCGATCTTACGCGTGGCGGCACACTGTTCGGATTTCGCGGAACGGCCACGATTTTCGAAGAGAGTGCTTACGTGCAGGACAGCGTCAAGTTGAGTTCTCTTCAGCTCAACCTGGGAGCGCGGTATGACAACTACGATGGTCTGAGTAAGGGCCACGCCTTTGAGCCACGCGTAGGAGCTGCCTACAGTTGGAACGGCACCGGGCTCGTATTCCACTTCTCGTATGCGCACGTTTTCCTGACTCCGTACAACGAGAATTTGATTCTCTCAAGTGCCACAGGGCCAGGCGGTTTGGCGAATGGATCGCTAGGCGCTGCGGATGTTCAGCCCCTAACGCCCGCGCGGAGGAATCAGTTCAATACGGGCTTGGAATGGCACGTCGGCACGAAATTCAATGTGCAGGCGGAGTATTTCTGGAAGTACACGATAGGCGCGTACGATTTCAACACCATCCTCAATACGCCTTTGAACTTTCCGATTCAGTTTCGTGAGTCAAAAATTGACGGCGCGATGGTCCGCGCGACGCTGACAAACTGGCATGGGTTGAGTGCGTTCAGCGTCATGGGTCACACCCGCTCGCGATTGTTCAGTCCGGAAATCGGGGGCATTGACTTTGGTACGTCTTATGCGCCAGTTGCGCGGCCCGATCATGACCAGGGATTCGAACAAACAACGAACCTGCAGTACGAATTTTCCGCTAGCAGGATGCGCGGACTATGGCTCGGTGTCACCTGGAGATTCGACAGCGGATTGGTCGTCGTGAGCGTCCCCGACAACGCAACTGCGCTGACCCTCACTGGTGACGAACAACAAGAAATAGGTCTGTTTTGCGGCCACGTTTTTGCGACAGTTACCGCCCCGTTGCGGTCATGCGACGCGCCGAACTTTGGAGCGACGCTGATTCATATCGTGGCGGCCGGAACCTACAACGCGGATACAAACCCTTCGCGCATCAATCCCCGCAACCTTCTCGACTTGGCGATTGGGACCGACCGGCTTTGGCGGCACGACCGTTTCTCTATGGGAACGAAGTTGACGATCGTCAATCTCACGGATAAGGCGGCCCTCTACAATTTTTTGTCCAGTTTCTCCGGCACACACTTCGTTTCCCCCAGGACAATTCAGGGCACTGTCAGTTTGCACTTCTAGTTCTCAAGGCCTCCGTCGCGCAATCTTTGCGTCGCGGTCGTTCGCGTGCCGGAAACTCCCTCGTCCCGGGACGGTGCAAAATACACCGTTTGCGAACCATGCTGCTTATCAAATAACTTCGTTTCAGAGCAAATCGCACCTGGAACGGTTCGACGGGATGGAAAACGTCCGTAAACGCGGACGCAGCAGTTGGCGCTATTCGAGATTCATACGCGTGGTGGATGTCGAGGTCTCTACGGTTAAGCAAATTCAAGAATTCAGCCCCAATTCGCCATCTCTAATTGATGCAAAATCGAGAGCGGGGCGAACGACTGGGGAAAACGGTCCGCGCGGTTGTGCGCCTGAATGAGCTCGGTGCAACTTGAGGCGTCCTGTAAGATCTTTTCAACCGATCCACACAGTTACCTAGGAAGACGCGCTCAAATCCGAGCACCGCGATGTGGTGCACTCTTGGTGCACTCTACACTGCAAATGAGGCTCTTTGGTGCAAATGAGAGCTTCCTAAATCGTTGAAAACAAATGAATGAGTGTGAGTACAAACAGGACAGGATGAATTAGCAAACCGCCCGCCATTCTGACACAGCCATTCGTCGTGCCCCGGTGTCGCGGCAGACGAAAGACTGTGCCATAACTGTGACACAAAACCTGTTTTTGGGTGTCAAAACTGACTTCATTGACAGTACGAGGTCGTTGATTCTACGTAACTTATTGAAAGCAAAGAGGGTTGGATCGTTTCCGGCTTACAGGCTCATCCGCTATTTTTTCAATGTTGCGCGAGTTTCACAAAGAGCGGCATGAAAAAGGCGCCGCCGGGCAAATCGAGATTCACCACGAGAGCATCTTCTATCTCCGAGAGACTACTCAGCGCGCGATAAATCTCCGCCGTTCCAATGCGTACTCCCATGCGGTTGAGCGTCGCGTCCGAACGCCCCAGCACGAAGCAGCCACCCCGCGCGTTGACGCGGAAAAAATCGCCGTGGCGCCAGACGCCAGGAAAGTCGCTGAAATACGCATCACGATACCGTGAGCCGTCCTGGTCGTTCCAGAAATAGATGGGCATCGAGGGCATTGGCTCGGTCAGAACCAATTCGCCAACCTCGTCCGTCACACTTTTCCCGTGCGCGTCGAACGCCTGCGCGGATACCCCGAGGGAGCGCGCCTGTATCTCGCCAGCGTAAACGGGCTGGGTGGGCAGTCCACCAACAAAGCCGGTGCAGCAGTCTGTACCCCCGCTGCCAGTCGCGACCCACAAATCTTCTTTCACGTTGCGATAAAACCACGCCGTACATTCGGGAGAAACGGGAGAACCGGCCGGCATCACGGCGCGCAAATGCGCCAAATCGTATCTCTCGCCAGGCGCAATACCGGCCTTGCTCATCATCTCGACGTACGCTGGGCTGGCGCCAAAAAAACTGGCACGTGCATCCTGGGCCACTCTCCATAACAGACTCGGCTCGGGATAGGCAGGATTTCCGTCGTACAAGATGGGGCATACCCCGCTCAGAGGCATGCTGGCCAAAAAATTCCACATCATCCATCCGCTGGTCGTGTAGAAGAATCCGCGGTCGCCAGCGCGAAAGTCCATGTGAAAATGCTGGAGCTTGAGTTGCTCCAGCAAGATGCCGCCGTGACTCTGCACGACGGCCTTTGGCAAACCAGTGGTGCCGGAAGAAAAAAGTACCCACAGCGGATGGCCGAAAGGCACCTGCTCGAATGGAAAATCCTCGCGCGCGGCCGAAGTGCGGAGCGCATCGTCACGCTCGGCCGAGCCGCTTTCTATTAAGTCCTCCCACAGCAAAGCGCCCTCGCGGAGCAGCTTCTTGTCTTCCTCCAAATACGGTACATAGATGACTAGCTCAAGGCTGGCTAGCGCGGAAATGACTTGAGCGAGTTCTGCCCTGCGATCGAACGGCTTACCCGTGTAGCGGTAGCCGTCGACACAGATCAACACTTTGGGCGTGAGCTGCTGCATGCGGTCGATCACGCCCGGCGAGCCGAAATCCGGCGAGCAACACGCCCAAATGGCGCCAATGGCGGCCGTCGCCAGCATGGCGACCATGGTTTCAGGAATGTTGGGCAGGTATGCGACAACACGCTCACCTGGTCGCACGCCCAACTCGCGCAGGCGCGCCGCCAGGGTGCGCACGCGCCTTCCAAAACTCTCCCAACGCACTCCGGCCAGCGGCGTCGTCTCGTTCAGAAACAACAGCGCATCCACGCCGGCGCGCTCGTTTCGCAAGATATGCTGCGCATAGTTAAGTCGTGCGCCAGGAAACCATTCCACCCCCGGCATTGTGCGCCTGGTGAGCACGCACGAATATGGGGAGGAAGACTGAATGCCGAAATAGTCCCACACCGCCCGCCAGAACTCTTCGAGTTCCTGGACAGACCACCGCCACAGCTCCGTGTAATCGCGGAAGCGTACTCCTCGCTGGCCCGCCAGCCAGTCCATGAACTTCGTGACATTGGCGCCCGCGATTTGCGCGGCACTGGGTGTCCACAGTAAATCGCCTTCCCGCACGCCGGGCAGTTCCGCTTTGACGTTGGTCGAACGGTCTGCCATTTCCTTCCTTCCCAAGCTTGCAACGTTTCCTCGTCGCTCGACAGGCTATTTAGGTTCTGCCTTTGCGTCAAGCGACGCATAGATCCGAGTTGGCGAATCCCCCGCGCTGCCCAGCAAGCTACGCGTTCGGCACCGAGCGGAATGGCTGGGGAAACTGGCTGAAGAAGGCGTGGACCGTCGGGCGGAAGTCTATTCATGGGCTGAACCAAAATCCCGATCACGGTCTGGGAACCTCTTCGAGGGATCCGCCGTGGCGCGAAGCGAGAAAACCTCCAGCCGAGCGAAAGAGTGTTTTCCTTGACTTCTTCCTTTATATAGCAAGCCGGAAAAATTGGCCCCGACACTTGCACAGACTCAAGCGAACAAAAATGCGTGGGAACGAGACGCCAGGGTTTCTGCGAAGAATAGCTCGTCGAGGCCCGAAAGGCACTCCGGAGCTTTTGCGGCGCTAAGTGACCGCCGCATGCAGCAACTGCATCGGGCAGCACCGCGAATTAACAAAAACCGCGAGGATGCGGAGGACACTGTGCTGGATGTTCTGCTTCAGGCGTTCGTGCATCTCCAGGAATTTGAGGGCCGGCCCCCCTTGTGACCTCTGACGCGCATTGCCATCAATTCGGCCCTGATGATCCTTGGCGAGAAGCCAGCCTAACGCGCAGATGCTGATGTGTGACGCGGGAGCGACAGAGTTATATGATGCCGGCCGCGAGGTGAGCTATGGCGGTGCAGATGAGGTTGGGCGAGCCGGGCGGGAAACGCGCAGGGGTGCCACTGCCGACTTCACAGCAGGTGCGAGACGCAGCGAGCGAGATGGGGCTGTCGTTATCCGATGCCGACGTTGACTCGTACCGGGGGCTGATGCAGGGGTTGGTGGAGGCGTACAACTGGGTTGAGGTAGCGCCGGACTGTTTACCCGAGGCGAAGTACGGGCCGCGGACGGCGTGGTTTCCAGCGGCGGAGGAAAACCGGCACAACGCGTGGTACGCGAGGAGCTCGATTCGTGGCGCGGAGTCCGGGCCGCTGAAGGGCAAGCGCGTGGCGATCAAGGACAACGTCATGGTGGCAGGCGTGCCGATGATGAACGGCTGCGCGGTGCTAGAAGGATACATACCGGAAATTGATGCAACCGTGGTGACGCGGCTGCTGGATGCGGGCGCGGAGATCGTAGGCAAGACGCACTGCGAGGCGTACTGCCTTTCGGGGGGAAGCCACACCGGCGCGAAAGGGCCGGTGCACAATCCCCATCGGATGGGATATTCGGCTGGCGGATCGTCGTCGGGTTCGGGTGTTGTTGTGGCGCTGGGCGAAGCGGACATGGCGATTGGCGGAGACCAGGGCGGGTCGATTCGGATTCCGTCATGCTGGTGCGGTGTTTACGGAATGAAGCCGACGCACGGATTGGTGCCGTACACGGGAATCATGCCGATCGAGATTTTTCTGGACCACGCGGGGCCGATGACCGCGACGGTGGAAGACAACGCGCGGATGCTCGAGGTGATCGCAGGCGCAGACGGCTACGATTCACGGCAAATGGCGGTGAAGACCGCAAAGTATACGGAGGGGCTGGGCGCAGGCGTAAGAGGAATGAAGATTGCGTTGTTGAAAGAGGGATTTGGCCGGCCGGAATCGGAGGCGGCGATGGACGAGAAAGTGCGGCAGAGCGTAGGCAGGTTCCGCGAGCTTGGGGCTGTAGTCGAAGAAGTGTCGATTCCGCTGCATTTGCTGGGGGGAGCGATTTGGACGCCGATCGGAATGGAAGGGATCGCGCAAACGATGATGTTTGGAGACGGGTATGGATTGTCGCGGCAGGATTTGTACGTGACGAGCTTGATGGACAAGTTGCATGGGTGGACGCAGCGAGCGAGCGAATTATCGGAGACGACTAAAGTGTGGACGGCGTTTGGCGTGTACGCGAAAAAGCAATATGGCTCGCGCTATTACGGGAAGGCGGTGAATCTGGCGCGGCGGCTGCGGGCAGCCTACGATGCCGTATTGGCAGAGTACGATTTGCTGTTGCTGCCCACGTTGCCGATGAAGCCCCAGCCGATGCCGCCGGCAAGTGCGACGCGGGAAGAATATTTCCAACGGGCGCTAGAAATGATTGGAAACACGTGTCCGTTTGACGTGTCCCATTATCCGGCGATGAACGTGCCGTGCGGGATGATTGATGGTTTGCCAGTTGGGCTGATGCTGGTTGGAAAGCATTGGGAGGAGGGGACGATTTACCGGGCGGCGCACGCGTTCGAGCAGGCAGGAGATTGGAAGAAGATGTAGCCGCAAGCGACTCGGCACGGCAGAAAACTGCAAACCCAGAGAGAAAACCTGTGAGCTGCGACTTTTTGGTGTGGCACCCGGAGAAGCGCGTCAACAGTAAAGAAGCGCAGAACCTATATTTGCGGCTTTGCGAAAGCGATGTTAGCGGTGTGAGCGCACACCCTGGGGTAGATGCGTTTTATGCAGAATTGACCGCCAAACATCCCGAGATCGACACGATTCCCGAAGAACGAATCGACGATCATGACTACTGCCCTTGGAGTTGCGCCCTGGACCATTCGCCGGCCCATGTGATCCTGAGCTGCGTTTGGCCCAAAGCGAACTATGTGGGGGCATTAGTTGCGGAATTGGCCCGCAAGCATGGTCTTGCGCTGTACGATCCGCAGTCCGACCAGGTGACTTATGCCGACGGCACGAGCAGCCGCGGCGAAGCGCCGAGCCGAACGGCGCTCTGGATCCTCTTGGTATTCGCCGTAGTGTTTGCGGCGATGTTGGCGTACTCGGGGTTCTTGTCCACAGGCAGGGTCGCAGTGGTGATGTACCTGTTTGCAGTGCTGTGCGGCTTGCTGGCGGTGGCTTGTCTCAAGCAGGCGTTGAAGAAATAACGTTGTGGTCGGGTTGGACTCGCCGTCGAGACGAATGGGCAGCTCGGGTATTCAGGGCGATGCTGTTTAATGCGGGAACCGGGGCGAGTCACGGACGCGCTCCGCTTGGAGGAGGTGGCGGCGTTGGTGAGCGGGGATGATGGCGAGGCCGGTGCCGACCGTGAAACGCAGGCCGGGGATAAAGGGATTCCAGAAGCGAATGCGGTTGACGTTTTTGTTTTGCGCAGCGAGAAACAAACTGCGGCAAGACTGATTGCCCGAGAGGAAGCGGTCGAGCACGGAAAGGCTGAGCGTGGAGGCGGGCTTGATCTTCTTGGGGGCGGCCACTTTTTTGCTTTGCGGCGACGGCTCGATGAAGTTGCGGAAGAAATAGCCGCTGAGCCAACCGAAGCGAATGTCGTCGACGGGAGCATCAGGCTGGTTTTCCAGTGCTGAGGTAAGGGCGGGTAGATACGAGTCGGTCGTGGCGCAGAGATGGTCGAGGCACTGGCCGATGCTCCAGGAGGTGGGAGCCGGTTGCCAGTTGAGCTGGGCTTCGGTGAGGCTGGCGAGGAGTTGCTTGGCGGACTGATCATTGGCATCGAGGGACGCGGCGAGACGTTCCGACCAAGGAGGAGCCGATGAGAGCGCAGGTTGTGCGACGGCTGGCATGCCAGAGATTCCAGGCTACTGATTCGGTTCGGTGCGCTTTTTCAGGGTGGGGCGGTCGCCCGCGGCGGGTTGCGCGGGCTGGGCTGGGTTAGTGGCGGTGGATTGTGGAGCGCCGGAAGTGGCGCCTTCGGTATAGGCCTTTTTGAGGTACTTGTCGGCTTCGGCTTGTGCGCCGCCGGTGTCATCGTTGGTTTGCTTGGCTTTGGAATATTCGTTGACGGCGCGTTCGCGCTGGCCGAGTAAATCGAAAATCTTGCCAAGATAAATGTGGCCCCAGACCTCGGTCCACTTCTCGGAAGGCTCGGGGACGGCTTGCAGCGATTCGCGGAAGGCGTTGGCGGCGGCCTGGTAATTGCGTTGGTAGAAAAATGCTTCACCCATCCGGAAATTGGCGAGTGGGCGGCCGGGTTGAATGGACAAAGCGCGTTGGTACTGCTGGATTGCGTCGTAGTAGCGACCGACCTCGGCTAGTTCTTCTCCTCGCGCAATGGCCGCTCGAGCGCGCAAGCCGACGCTGCCCTTGAGGATGACGTTGTTCGGATCGATCTTGATGCCGCCGGGTTTGGGACGGCCAAAGGTCTCGACAGTGAAGGGCGAGTCTGTCCCGAGGACGTCGACGGTCTTGGTTTCGGGATTGCCTTCGGTGTCGATGCGGATGTCGATGGGCATGCTGAAGGTGTCGAGAGGCTGTTTGATTTTGCCGACGATGCGAAAGCCTTTGGGCGTCCGGTAGACCACATATTCGGTCGTAAATTCGGGGACGCCGGTGGAGTTGAGCCACTGCGCGAAGAAACCGCGGAGATTGGGAGGCGCTTCACCGTGTTTCAGCGAGGCTTGCAGCTGCTGTTCGGCGAGATTGACCAGGTCATCGATGCGCGCGTTTTTGCCGGCATATTTCGCCGCGAAATCATGAAGCAGAGATTTGAAAGCTACATCGCCCATTTGCGCGCGGAGCATGTGAAAGACCATCGCCCCTTTGTTGAGAACCACGGAGCGGTAGTCACTGGTGTACGGAACGAGGCGCGAGGCTTGCGAAATGGGTGCGGCATCGTCGTACATGAGCGCACCCACGGCAAATTCGTCGACAGCTTTCAGGCCGGCTTCCTTGCCGGCGCTTTGCTCGGCATAGAGCTCTTCACAATAGCGGGCGAGGCCGTCGGTCACCCAAACATCGCCAGTGGTCGCCGGGAGAACCGAGTTACCGAACCACTGTTGGGCGACGAGATGCGCGATGGTGCGCTCGGCAATTTTGGGATCCCAGATGTGGCGGCTGATCAGGAGCACGCCGGGAGCGGAGAAATCGCGCAGAGAGCCGTCGGGGAGTTGAATGACGGTCATGGCGGGATCGGGGAGAGCGCCGAAGAGATCCGAAAAGGTGGTGATAGCGCGAGCGACGTCATCGGCGAAACCCTGGGCGTTGCCGGACTCTTGACGCGGAGCGTAGACCGCCACATCAATGCCTTCGGCTTGCTTGGGGTTGAGCTGGAGATTGCCGGCGACGAAGGTACCGTGCGGCCCGGCGGTTTTGCATTCGAAAGTGTAGAGAAGGCGATTGCCCTGGCCTTCTTTTCCCGCCATGGGCGTGGGTGCGGAAGCGGTGCCGGAACCAGCGACAGCGAAGCTGTCGGGGACGTTCAAGTGGAACGTGGCGGTGTAGCGGTTGGAAGGGAAGTTGGTGAGCGGAAACCAGCGGGAAGGCAGAAGCAAGAACGCGTTGTCGTGATTGATGGCGGCGGCGGTGACGCCGGGGACGGGACTGTTTTCCTGGTTGGCCAGCGGGCCCGAGTAGGTGTAGGTGAGCGTGACGTGATTGCCGGTGCCGATGGGAGCGGGCAGCGTGGCGATGACGAAGAGCGGATTCATGGTGTCGCGGCCAAAGCCGATGGACTTGCCATCAGCCGTCTTCACATCGGAAACAGTGAGATTAGGGTGGAGTTCGACTTGAACGCTGCTGGTAACGCTGGTGGCAATGAAGTCCACTTTGGCGACCGCGGAAAGGGTCTGGTGGTCGGAGTCGAGAGTGGCGGAAATGTCGTAGTGACTAGCGCGGAAGCCGATAGGGCGCGGGGGGATTTGGGCGAGCAGCGGCGAAACGGCCAACGCCAGAAGCAAAGGGGCTAAAAAGACGCGAAACCAAGAAAATCTTCTCGGGAGGGACATGCAACCTCTTTCACGGAGCGCAGCACCGACACCGGTCTGCCTCTATAGGATAGCACTTACGGGCCTAAGCGTTGCCAGCGGGCTCCAGTTGGGTTAGGCGTAAGCGAAGCCCGTTGTTTAGACGGACTTGCGCGGCAAAACGTGAGAGCTAGAGAGTTTCAAAACGGATGGCTGCGCTACCGCGTGCTGATCGTCATTTCCCGCGAGCGGAACTACCGGATTGGCTGGTTGGTGAGGAGTGCAGCGATGGCGTCGGCAGCGCGTTCGACGGCGCCGGGCGGGCCAAGGCGGCGGCGAACCTCAGCCAGGCCGATGCGGAGTTCCACGCGCGCGGGGGAGTCGTTGAGCAGATGGAGGATGTGCTCGGCGACGTTTTGGGGCGTGAAGTCGTTCTGGATGAGTTCGGGGACCACGCGGCGCTCGGCGATGAGGTTGACCATGCTGAAAAATTTGGTGCGCACGAGAGGCTTGGCGAGCAGAGCCGTGAGCGGTGTGACGCGGTAGACCACGACCATCGGGGCGTTCAGAAGAGCTGCCTCGATCGTCGCGGTGCCGCTGGAAACGATGGCTGCGTCGGCGGCGGCAAGAGCATCGTAAGTTTGGTTTTCGACGACGCGGACCGTGAGTGAGGGCGACCAGCCGGATTGCAGTTGGGCGGGGTCAGCGTGAGCGGCGGCAGCGATGACAAATTGGGCCGGGCGCTGGTGATAAATGATTGCAGCTGCTTCGCGGAGAATGGGCAGGTGCTGGGCGAGTTCGGCGTGGCGGCTGCCGGGGAGAACGGTGACTAGTGGGAGCTGCGGATCAAGCTGGTGCTGCCGGCAGAATTCTTCGCGAGATTGCGCGGACTGGACGTGGCCGACGAGCGGATGGCCGATGAATTGAGTGGGAATGCCGGCGCTGGAGAAAAATTCCTGTTCGAACGGAAAGATGCAGAGCGCTTGCGCGAAGCGGCGGCGGATGACGCGGACACGCCAGGGACGCCAAGCCCAAAATTGGGGGCAGATGTAGTAGATGTTGCGCACGCGGTGTGGGCGGAGCTTGCGCGCGAGGCGGAGATGGAAGCCGGGAAAGTCCGTAAGGATGGCGAAGGGCGGATGCCGCACGGAGGCTTCAAAGACCAGGCGGCGCATGGCGCGAATTAGCGAAGGAAGATGACTGAGAATTTCAGTGATGCCGACGACGGAAACTTCTCTGTAGTCGGTGACGATTTCGACGCCGGCGGCGCGCATTTGCGGACCGCCCATGCCGAAAAGCTGTACGTTCGCGCGCTGCTGAAGCGCGGTGGCGAGACGCGCGGCGTACATATCTCCGGAAGCTTCTCCGGCGGAGATGAGCAGCGGGACCGGACGCATGCGTTGCGTGGGCTTCAATCGGATGCGGACTGCGGGGCGGGAAGTGCGCCGGGAGGCGGCCCGGGGACATGTTCGGCGCCGATGCGGGTGTCTTCGGGCAGGCCGAGTTCCTGCTCTTTGTACTGGAGCTGATAGAGGCGGTAGTAGATGCCGCGCAGGGCGAGGAGCTCCTGATGAGCGCCTTGTTCGCGGAGGCGGCCTTTGTGGAAGACGAGAATGCGCGAGGCGTATTGGATGGTGCTGAGGCGGTGCGCGATGACAAGGGAAGTGCGGCCGGAGAGCAGGCGATCGAGGGCTTCGCGGATTTGCAGTTCGGTTTTGGTGTCCACGCTGGAAGTGGCTTCGTCGAGGATGAGGAAGCGCGGATTGTGGGCGAGCGCGCGGGCGAAACAGATGAGCTGACGCTGGCCGACGGAAAGCGTGGAGCCGCGCTCGTTGACGGAGGTCTGGATGCCTTCGGGAAGGGTGCGCACGAAATCGCCGAGGCCAATTTCGTCGAGGGCGCGCTGGACGGTTTTGGAGTCGATTTCGGCCGTGCCGAGGCGAACGTTCGAATCGATGCTTCCGGTGAAGAGGAAGGAATCCTGAAGGACGATGCCGAACTGGCGGCGAAGGTTTTGCAAATTGATCGAGCGAATATCCACGCCATCAAGGAAGATCTGGCCGCGCTGCACGTCGTAAAAGCGAAGCAAGAGAGAGATGAGGGTGGTTTTGCCGGCGCCGGTGTGGCCGACAATCGCGAAGGTCTGGCCGGGCTCGATGCGGAAGGAAACATCGCGCAGAACCCAGTCTTCATCGGAGGGCTGGGGCGTGTCGCGATAGGAGAACCAGACGTTGCGAAATTCGATTTCGCCGCGCGGATTCTGGAGGAGGGCCGCGTTGGGGGCGGAGGCGATGCTGACGGGCTCGTCGAGCAGACGGAAGATGCGTTCGGATGCAGCCATAGCGGACTGAAGAATGTTGAATTTTTCGCTGAGGTCCTGAATGGGCCGGAAGAAGCGGGTGGCGTACATCGTGAAGGCGACGAGGATGCCGAGGCTGAAGCCGGTGGAGAGGACGCGATTGCCGCCAGCCCAGTAGATCAGCGCGATGGCGGCGACGCTGAGGAATTCGACGGCCGGGTAGAAGAGCGCGAAGGCGAGAATGGCGTCGTACCAGGCCTTCATATTGTCGCGATTGCGCTTTTCGAATTCGAGGCGGGCCTTGCGCTCGCGATTGAAGAGTTGCACGACGGGCATTCCGGAAATGTATTCCTGGAGGAAGGCATTGATGCGGGCGATCGCGGTGCGAATGCGACGATTGGCGTCGCGGACGAACTTGCGGAAGAGGTAGGTGACGACCAGGATGAACGGGAGCACGGCAAAAGCGTCCAGCGCGAGGCGCCGGTCGACGGAAAAGAGCAGAACCGCCATGACCACCAGGAGGAAAAAGTCGTTGATCATGGTGACGACGCCGGCGGCAAAAAGATCGTTGAGGGCGTCGACATCGGTGGTGACGCGCGTGACGAGACGACCGACGGGGTTGCGATCGAAGTAGGACATCGGCAGGCGCTGCATGTGCGCGAAGATTTGCGAGCGCATGTCGTACATAATCTGCTGGCCGACCCGTTGCATGATGCGAATCTGGGCGTATTGCGCGAGGAAGTCGGAGATGAGGATCGCGAGGAAGGCCAGACTGATCCATTCGATGCCGCGCCAGGCTTGCGATTCGGGGATGAGGTGGTTAATGGTTGGCGTAAAATATTTGTCGATGGCGCGGTAGAAGAGCCAGGGCGGCGCGAGTTCGAGCGGCGTAACGACGGCCACGAGAAACAAAGCGAGAGCGACGCGCCATTTATACGGACGCAGGTATTGCAGCAGACGGCGCATCAAGCGCGAGTCGTATGCTTTGCCAAGAGCCTCTTCTTCGTGAATGTTGCTCATGCGTTTTCGAGTTCTTCTTCCAGCAACTGTTTTTGATACAGCTCGGCGTAATAGCCACCACGGGCCAGCAACTCGTCGTGGGTGCCTCGTTCGGTGATGCGGCCCTCGCGGAGGACGATGATCTGGTCGGCATCGCGGACAGTGGAGGTGCGGTGCGCGATCAGGATGGTAGTGCGACCGCGCATGATGCCGCGCAGGCGACTGAGGATGCGCTCTTCGGTCTGCGTATCGACGCTGGACAGGGAATCATCGAGGATCAGGATACGCGGGTCGCGGACGATGGCCCGAGCGATGGCGGTGCGCTGCTTCTGCCCGCCGGAAAGGGTGATGCCGCGCTCTCCGACCATCGTGTCGTAGCGCTCGGCAAATTCCTGGACGTCGCCATCGAGGCTGGCGATTTCCGCGGCGGCGCGCACCCGATCCGCATCGTAGTTGGGCAATCCGAAAGCGATATTTTCACCAACGGTCTCGCTGAAGAGATAGGTGTCCTGGGGAACGTAGCCGATGGAACGACGCAACGTTTCCAGGGGCCATTCGCGAATGGAGCGACCGTCCACAAGGACAGAATCGGCGGGCGCTTCCCAAAGACGAGCAACGAGAGCGGCGAGAGTGGTTTTGCCGCTACCGGTAGGGCCGACGATAGCCAAGGTCGAGCCAGCGGGAATGCACAGATTAATTTCGCGAAGAACCGGGGTGTTGCCGGAGGATTGGCCGTTGGCGGCAGGCTTGGCGGTGTTCCCCGACATCGTGGTGGGATAGGTGAAGGTGAGATCGCGAAATTCAATGTCGCCGTCGACCTGCAGATCGGAGGAGACCGTCGCGCTGCGATCGTCAATCTGCGGCTTAGCGGCCAGGATGTAGTTCAAGCGGCCCATGGAAGCGGCGCCACGCTGGAAGATATTGGTGACCCAACCGAGCGCGATCATCGGCCAAACGAGAATACCGAGGTAGCTGTAAAAGGCGATGAGCGCGCCGATGGAGATGCGGCCGGTCAGAACGAGGTGGCCACCCTGCCACAGCACAATCAGAAAGGTGACGCCGATGAGCGCCTGAAGCGACGGCATGAACATGCTCCAGGTGCGGATCAATTTCACGTTGCGCGAGACGTATTCCCGGTTCGGCTCGTCGAAGCCGCGAATTTCGGCGTCTTCCTGCGCATAGGCGCGGACGACGCGAACGCCGGCGAGATTTTCCTGCACCTTGGCGGAGAGGGTGGCCAGGGACGCCTGAATCTTTTCGTACAGCTCGTGAATGATCTTGCCGAAGCGCTGCACAATGACCGCAACGACCGGCACAGGGATCAGGATCCACAAAGTAAGCGAGGCAGACAGCTGCGACATCACGGCGATGGCCAGGGCCATGCCGATGATGGTCTGGCCGCTGTACATGATGCCGGGCCCGAGAACCATGCGGACGGAATTGAGGTCGTTGGTGGCGCGAGACATGAGCTCGCCAGTGCGATTGCGGACGTAAAACTCCGGCTCCAGCAGCAGCAGACGATTCAACAAGCCGCCGCGAATATCGAATTCGATGTCCCGCGAGATGCCGATCAAGATCCAGCGCGTGTAGAAGGAGAGCACGGCGCGAAGCGCCACAAGCACGACCAGGAGCAAGCAGTAGCTGCCGAGCGCGTGGCGGCTGTGCGGCGCATACCAGGGAATGGCGCGGCTTAGCCAGGAACCGGCGAGTACTCCTCCGGCGCCGCCTTTTTCAAAGGGGATAGCGCTGCCAGCCAGGATGTCGGTGAGCACGCCCGTGGCCAGGGGAATAACGCCCTGGACTACGCTCGAGAGAACCAAAACCAGCATTCCGAAGGCGAGTGGACCTTTGTAGCGACCCAGATAGGGCAGGAGACCGACCAGGTTCTTCCAGGAGGAAGTCTTCAGCGGCTTCCTAGCCGCGGCCGTACCGGCGCCGATAGTGGCAGCGGCAGCGCTCATCGCAGCCTCGACTTGGCAGGGCCCAGGGTGGGCGACTCGAGCAGGAAATGTTCGTAGGTCCGGTCCAGTGACTGATAGCGCTGGGTTTCGGGATTCCAGGCAATGCCGATGGGCTGCAGATGATTATCAACGCCCTGGCCTTGCAGGGGAGTGAAGTAGAGTTGCAGGCCCTTGACGGGATCCTGTTCGTACTGGATACGCCAGCCGGCAATATCGCCTAGAGGATTCAGGGCGAGAAACCCTTTGGAGTTCTTAAGGTGCTCGTCGACGCGAAGCAGTTCATTCCACCGGCCATCGTCGTTCTCGGCCACCACGGCGCGGGTAATGATGGTGCCGGAGAGATTCTCATTCTTGGGAGTCTTGGGAACGATGTTCGCGGCGACGAATTGCTGCTTGCCATTCTTGGCCAAGTCGCCAAAGATCAGCACCTTGGTTTCTTTGCCAAGGAAGCCGTGGGCGGCCGCGTCAATGTCGTCTGGTACCGGCGGCTCAGCGGGCTTGGTGGCTTCCGCGGCGGGTTGCGAGGCCGGCTCGTCGTCGCAACTGGTCAGGAAAAGAGGCGCCAAAGTGAGCGTCAGCGCGAAACCGAAAGCCAGACCGCTACGAGCAGCACGCTGCTCGGAAGCCATGCGCATCGCGAGAGCCGCGTCCGTGCTACAGTCCGGGTGTCTTTGTGAGTTGTTCAAGTTTATCCCCGCGCAGTGGAGCTATCCGGCAAAGTTGGCTTCTCCCGATTCTAGCCTGTAGCAGGCCCTGGTGGAAGCTTGGGCAGACGAGGCGTTTCCGCGGCGCGGCGTGGGCCATAGCCGTAGGGCGAACGTTTCAGTGGCGAGCCGCAATCGCGTCGAGCCGCGCTTCGAAATTTTCTTCGCCCTCAGAGGACAACTCGCTGCGCTCGACGGGCAGGGCTTGCCCGATCGCGTCGATCCAATTGAACAGTACTTGGATGTTGTCGCGGGTCTTCGCGTGATATTCCTTCAAATTGTTGGGGACACTCATCCACTGGCGGAACGTGCGTTCGGCGGATTCGCTGGAGGAATCGAAAGGATTCGAAGCCGCAGCCGGAGCCAGCAGGCCAGCGTGTCCTGTGAAGAAATGTTCGAAGCCCAGGTCGGCGAGGAAATGCCCTTCGGAGGCGGCGATGCCGCCGTCGTAATCGGGGCCGTGGCAGATCAGCGTGAGCGGCTCCGGCTTTTGTGTCCATTTCATGGACTGCGAGTCGAAGCTCCAGAGCTCCCAACTGGCGGAGGCGATGTACGCGCTGTCGGCGTTGATGTGCTGTGCGGCTAGCGCTGCAACCTCGGGCGCGCCGTAGCCTTGTTCGCGCAGGTCCCACTCGGCGAGGGGTGTTTCTGAGGGATCGATGGGTTGGACGATCAGTTCCTTGAACGCCGGTTGCGCGGGAGAGAGCGGAGCAGTCGCCAGAAAGCGCGCGAATTGCGCGACCATCGTTTGTTGAGAGAAGTCGCGCGTCCAAACGCGCAGATAAGCACGGTTCGCCATTGGTATTGGACGCGAGAAGTATAGCCGGGGATGCGGGCTTGACGCGAATGAGGGAAACCGCTAATCCCGCTTGGACGAGCATGATACGATCACCGCGATGCCTCCAGCGCGCTTCGCTCCTATCTGGATGGTCCTTCTAGCGGTCGGTCTGACGGCCATTATCGCGAACGCGCAAAAGTCTCAGGCCGATACTTCCGAGCTTGTTTTCAGTTCAGAAGAAGACACCCTGCCGGGCGCCCTGGAATTGCCGGACTGTGCGCGTGCATGGCTCGCCCGCGACGCTCATGTTTCCCGTCGGCTCGATCGCGAGCATTTGTCGCTCGTACAGCTTCCATCCGATTGGTTCGTGGCTGGCGCGATTGGCTTGGGCGATGGCGAGGACAAACTGTTGGTTGTTATGGGCAGCGACGGATTGCGCGGAGCCAACATAAATCCGTTCTGGATTTTTCGCTGGGCCAGCCAGTCCTGCGATTTGCTACTTGGCACGGCTGCGCATCACCTTCAATTTCTGAAGACTCGAACGAACGGGCTTCCCGATGTGGAGATCGGGTTCGCCTCATCGGGAAATATCTCTCAGCGCCAGTACAAGTTCGATGGACACGCTTACATGCTGGCAGGCGATGCCTGCAGGCCGGCTGAGGCCGAGCGCGCGAGTGCGATTCCTGGCGCCAGCCCGAAAATGTTTTTGTTTCAGCAACCGGGACACAGCCAGCAAAACCTGCGGTGTGAAGCACGCGATTGGCTATGGCGCCAATGGCTGCAGGAAAAATCGTTCTCGCTGGAAGTCAGACTCTTTTCTAATACCGGTGAGAACATCACCATGAGTTATGGCCTTACGGTGGTTGATGGGCACGCGCAGATCGCCGTTCTGTTACAAAAGGAAGTGGCTGAGGAGAATGCCAGCCCGGTGCATCGTCTGATCGAAGACAAATTAATTCTCGCCGTGGCTGTGGAGCGCCGCACGCTTCAAGGGAAAGCCGTGTCAGAAACGGAATCCATTTCGCCCGATGCTTACGAACTCCATTTTTTTAATGTTGCAGGCAAAGAGGTAGCGGTGCTGTGAAAGCAGCGCAGTACGAAAACGTTCCGCGGTCGAAATAATTATCAGTTTCCGCTGCCGCCGGCGGTCGTAGAACGTGAGAACGGCGGCTGCGGCTCTTCGCTCTGCTCGGATGACTTATTTTGTGGCTGCGCTTGAGGGGCATGATCGCCGAAGCCCGCCGCGATTTGTTGCAGGCGCTCGCGCAGAGACTCGCCAACATTGGCGAACACTTCCGCGCAGGTTTCGCGCAGCTTGCCTTCGGCAATGGCCGCGATGCTGGAAACGGCTTCGCGGGACTGCTGATTCAGGCTCGCCACCGTGGCCAGCATCCACTGATTCGAAACGTTCTCGAGACGGCTGCGATGCGCTTCCGTGGCGTGATTGCTCAAGTCCTGATAGGCGCTTTGCATCTGCTGGCGATGCGTTTCGACGGTGCTCTTCCACGACTCGAGCAGCGGATTGAGCCGCGACTGCGCCTTCTGCTGCGCTTCGGAAAGTTCCACGTCAATGGCGCCGGTCATCCGCGCACGAAACTCGCGCAGGAACGCTTCTTGTTCTGAGGTCAGTTGTTGCGCCAGAGCGGAGCGGGCTGCTCCCAGCAGATTTTGTGTGTCGCTCAGTACGCGTTGCGCTTCCTGTGTAAAGCCGTCCAGTTCGCCCCGCGCCTGGCGCTGAATCTCATCGGTAAAGGCGGCGGTCGTGGTTTCCGCCGCTTCGGAAAAGAGCGCGCGGGAATGTTCGAACGCGTCGCGAACGACTTCTTCCATCTGCTGTTGCGTGTGGCCGATGAAGCTGCGGCTGGAGTGATCTAGTTCGCTGGCAAAGACACTGGAAACTTCCCCCGCTTTTTCGCGGAACTGGTGCTCGGCCTGCTCGACCGTTCTTTCGGTGAAGTGCTGAATCTGCGTCTGCGCCTTCTTTTCGTACCACTCGGCCGACTTCACCAGATCGTCGACCGTGCGGTGTTTCAGGTCAGCAATCTTGGTTTCGTAGTCGGCGAGACTGCGCGCGGTGACGGAAGTCTCTGCGTCTTGCAGGAGTTGCTCGACGCCGCCCAGGTTTTCGCGAAAACGTGCGAGCGACTCGGCGAAAGCTTCATCGGCGGAGGCTCGAATGCGGTCCTGCTGCAAAGTGAGCGCGGCATCGAGAAGGGAGCGGCCGCCAGCGAGCCGGTGAATGGCCTGCTCGGTGCGGGAAATGTGTGGTTCGACCAGCGCGTCCACCTGCTGATCGAAACGCGAAACCGCGCGTTGGCATGACTCTTCGAAGTTGTTCTGAATGCGCGCATTGATTTCCTCGAGCAGCGTCTCCGAGCGGCGATGCAGTTCGTTGCGATGCAGCGTAAGGACATCGTCGATCTGGGATTCGAAGCCAAGGAGTGCCTGGCGTTGCGTCGTGTCCAGGCGGGCGGAAAGAGTTTCCATGCGCTCGGTGGATTCCCCGGCGCGCCCGAGCAGCGATTCGAGTTGTTGCGATTGGTTGCTGAGCGAATGGCGCAAACCGACCATGCGGTCTTCGGCTTGCGCCGCGGCGGAGCCGATGGACTCGCGAGCGGACGAAGTTTGCCGCGCCGCGTCGTCCCGGAGCGCATCCCGCAAGTTGGCAATTTGCTGCTCGGCGCCGGAGACGGCAGTGGTGAGGGACTCGCGAACCGCAGCGGCTTGCTGCTCGGCTTCTTCGCGCACGGAGTTCAGTAGCGTCGTGACTTGGCAGCCGGCTTCGGTAAAAGCCTGATTGACCATTTCTTGAGCTGCAGCGGATCGGCGGGCCGAGTCTTCCTGCGCGCTGGAGGTGAGGATCTCCACACGCTGAGCGAAAGCTGTGGTGGCCTGCTCCTGTGCGCTGGCCATGGAAGCGTCGATGAGCGAACGGAGGCGCGCCTCGGCCGCGCTAAGTTCAGTGTCCAGCAAACCCTGCCAGGCTCCGCGAGATTCGGCGAGCGAAGCTTTCAACTGCGCCTGCACTTCTTCGGCTGTCGCAGTCAGCTCTTGGCGCTGGGAGCTCGCAACGTTCTGCGCCTGACGCGATGCTTCTTCTATGGCCCGCGTGGACTCCGCAGCCCGATTGGCGAGTTGTGCGTGGGTCTCTTCGAGTTGGGCACGGAGGCGTGCGGCGGCCTCTTCCGCTTGCTGACCAGCCGTGCGAAGCGCTTCCAAAGCTTCGGCGACATGTTGCGCCTGCACGGTACGCTCGGCCGCACCCCGTCCGGAAATTTGCTGCGTCAATTCCCGTGTGAGCTGTTCGAGCTGCGGAGCGATCCAACCAGGGAGCTCCCGTTGGAGCGCGTCGGCGGTCGCGTGGTGTGCCGTGCGCCAGCGAGCTTCTGATTCCTCTTGGATTTTCTGCAGCGCGCTGGACAGCTGTTGCGCAAGCTGCTCCCGGGATGCGGCGAGTCTTTGCTCCCACTCCTCCGCCGAGACGCGTCGCTCGCCGCTTACCGCTTGTGCCGCAATTTCCCGCGCGCTGGCTTGCAGTTGCTGCTTGGCGTCCGCCACCAGGCGCGACATGTGCCGTGCCAGCTGTAGCGAGGCGTCCGTGGCACTCGCCGGGGCCGGGAACACCCGCAAATTATCGGGCGGAAGCGCCCCGGCAGAGCCAGGTTCCGGCTCGGTGAGCGGCAGATGAACCTCGGTTTTGCTGCCATCGACCAGTGGCAGATGGGCCGTTTCAGAAACTGGCGCAACGTTGGACAAAGCCTGCGGCGCAAACCAATCCGGTGGAGGAAACGCAATGCCCCAGGTGTTTCCCGGCGTTTCCAACTCTAGCGCCACTTGGAAAAGCTGCCGCACCGTGCGCGGCCGCTGAATCCACGCCACACGTCCGCGCACCGTGCGCGGCGGCTGCCCGGCTTCCGCGTTCGGCACCTCCAGCGTGACCCACATATTCTTGAGCACGTAGTGCTTCGACTGGTAGCGGCACCCGTGGCAGTTGATGATCAGCGTGGACGTGCGCTCCGTAAACGGTCGTCCCAGCGCATCCACACCCGTCACGCCCAGCGGCACTGCCTGCATAATTCGGGTGCTGCGCCGTTTGCGCAGCTCTTCATTCTGATGATGGGCTACCGGTTCTGACATGCTCTCTGCCGCGTCCGGCGCGGGAGTACTCTCCCCAGCCAGATTGCCACTCTGCTCGTCCATCGACACCCTCGCCGCTCCCCGAATGTGTGCGAACTTCCCGCGTGTTTACGACAGGCGCGCTTACAGCTGCTTGGTCGTCGTACCTTCCGAGGTCGGCGTGCGGTGCGTTCCGCTCAGGAACTCCCATGCTTCTTTTGCCACCCAGATTGGTCCTACCAGCAGGTAGATTGGCCCTTGAAAAAACGCCGGATGATTGCCTTCGATTTTGTGGCCCAAAAACAAGAGAATCCAGCCGCTTGTAAAAAAGCCCGCGCCCCAGATCCATTTCATCAGGACCAACAGAATGATCCCCGCAAAAATCATGGGGATCCCGACGCCGTGGAGCAATTTGTTCCGGCCGGAAGAATGTTCGTGATCGTATTGCGCCATGTACTGCGACAAGCCGGGCATAGCGCACCTCCATGAAGCCGCACGATCAAGCAATCGCGGCGGACGCCTGCTGTGAGGGTTGAGCCAAGCCGAATTTATACTGAATTGCGGCGCTGCGCCAGTGGGTACCACGCGTACTGCTGTTTGGTAAGTCTAGTACGGCACGAGTTGCTTTTGTAGGGTCATCTTTCCGAAGATGACCGCTTTCGACCTTGCCAAGCGGTGCTAACTTGCGGGGCGGAAGGAAGCCTTTCCTGGCACTACCTACAGGTCTCGCCGGCCTTCCATCGCTTTCAACATAGTCACTTCGTCGGCGTATTCCAGATCTGCGCCAACCGGGATGCCCACGCCGATGCGCGTCACGCGCACGCCCAGCGGCTTCAGCAATTTTGACAGATAGACCGCCGTCGCTTCTCCTTCCGCCGTCGGATTAGTCGCAACGATGATCTCTTCCACCGTTCCCGGCTTCAGCCGCTCAATCAACGTCTTAATATGCAACTGCTCCGGCCCGCGCCCCGACAGCGGCGAAAGCGATCCGCCCAATACGTGATACATCCCGCTGTACATCCGCGTCTTCTCAATCGCCAAAATGTTGTGCGCCTCTTCCACCACGCAAATCGTCTTCTTATTCCGGTTCGAACCTACGCAGTACAGGCACGGGTCGGTATCGGTAATGTTGTGGCAGGTCGAACATTCGCGAATCTTTTCCTTCGCGTCGCGAATCGCGTCAGCGAGCGCCAGCGCATCTTCCGGTGCGGCGCGCAGCAGAAAGAACGCCAAGCGTTGTGCGGTTTTGGCTCCAATTCCGGGAAGGTGTTTCAATTCATCGATGAGGCGTTCGACTGGGGCGGCAAAATCAGGCATGCAAGATGTGTAGCACAGCCGTGCAGCGCCGCGCAAACCAGCAGTCTACCGAACCGCCCCAAGCTCCATTTGCCTCAAAGCGCTAACACCTTGGAAGCATGAGTCTTAACAGCCTCTCACGTTAACTATGTGTCCGCCGAAGCTCCCAGATTGCAAGATTTCGCCGCGAGGGCGTTCTATCATCGAAGTACAAAATCATCGGTTGGTTCGGCCCTAATCCGCGGTAGTAGCTCGTTTAGCCGTCGTCGAGGCAAAAACTCGTGGAGTTGCTTTACCTCATCGCGGTTTTCTACGGCTTGTTCCTGCTTGTCCTGCCAGTCTGGCTGATCGCTCTTTCCGTGCGCGCCGGGCGCCTGCGCCGCGAACTCAGCGACGTTCGCGACGCGCACCAACGCGAACAGCTCCGGCTCCAGCGCGCGATGGGCGAACTTCAGACTAAACTCGCCTCGCTCCAATCCGTGCAGCCTGCCACCGAGAAGCCTGCTGCTGAAACTCACACACCCAAACCGGAACACCAAGCGCCCGGAGTTCCGTCCCCCAGCTTCACGCCAGCGCCAATTCCGCCGTCTCCCAGCATGGTGCCGCGAGCTTTCACTCCTGCTCCGCCTCCGCCCGCGCCGCCACCAAAACCTGCGGTTCCATCGCCATCGCAACCCGCTGCGCAACCGCCCTTGCCCGAGCCGCCTGCCGTCGTCACGACGCCCGTACACGCAGCTACCAAACCGGTTGAGCCGCCTCCTGCTCCGGCGCATCCTCCTACGCCGCCGCCGCAATCACTACCGGCTGGAACTCTGCCCACGGTTCCACCTCGCCCAGCTGTCGCTGTTCCACCCGTAGCAGCCCACGCGTCCACGCCAATTTCTCCGCTGCGCTCCTCCGCACTGCCGTCCAGTTTTCAGAAGCCTGCCAAGACCGCATCCTCTATCGAAGAACTTCTGGGCAAAAGCTGGTTCGCCATCCTCGGCGTCATCATGACCGTCATCGGTCTTGCGCTACTCGGCAAACTCGTCTTGCAAAACGTGGGCCCAGCCGGCAAGGCTCTACTGATTTACGCCGTTGCCGCGGCATTTCTCGGCACCGGCATCTGCCTCGAAAAGCGCGACCGCTACCAGCTTCTCGGCCGCGTCGGCATTGGCGGCGGATGGGCGCTGCTCTTCTTCAGCACATTCGGCATCTTCTACGTTCCGGCCATGCGTGTCGTGGATTCCGCGCTGCTCGATTCCATCCTGATGCTGGTGGTCGCGGTAGCGATGGGCGCGCATACGCTGCGCTACAACTCGCAACTCGTCACGGGGATGGCTTTTCTCCTCGGCTATACCACCGTCGCGCTCAGTCAAGACACGGTTTACAGCCTCACCGCTGGCGTCATGCTCGGCATCGGTCTCGTCGCCATCGTGCTCAAGATGGGTTGGTATCAACTCGAGGTCTTCGGCATTCTCGCCAGTTACGGCAACCATCTCTATTGGCTGTACCGCATCCTCGGTCCGAACGGCGCGCACGGCCGCGCTTTCCCGGAGTATCACCCCAGCCTCGCGTTGCTTTTTTTCTACTGGCTGGTCTTTCGCCTCTCCTACGTTGCGCGCGACATAAAGAACGATCTCGAAGAGCACGTCTCCACCGTAGCCTGCATCTTGAACACGCTCCTGTTGCTCGGCGTGATGAAATTCCAGTCCGTCAATCCGGAGTTGGCCTATCTAGCGCTTTTCGCCCTCGGCGCCTTCGAAATTGCGTTTGCTCTGCTCCCGATTACCCGCAAACGCCGCCGTGCGTTCGTCCTCCTGAGCATCATGGGCTCGGCCCTCATGGTCGCGGCGGTTCCTTCGCACTTCAGCGGCAATCCCGTAGCGATTCTTTGGCTGATCGGCGCGGAAGTCTTTCTCGCCGCTGGCATTCTTTTCGACGAAGTTGTGTTCCGCCGCCTTGGTCTGTTTGCCGGTTTGTTGGTGGGCGTGGATCTTTTCGGGTTCAACCTTACGCCGCTCGTTGACCTCCGCGCCAAATCGGAAGCGCTCGCCCTGGCCACCGGCGTTCTCTTCGCCCTCTGCGCCGTCGTCTTCTACCTCAACGCGCTCTTCGTCAGTTCGCGCTGGAAAAAGCAACTGAGCCAGGCCCTCGACGAAAACTTACTCATCATCCACTCGTATCTCGCCGCCGCCGCCGGTGCCACCGCCGTGTGGGCACTTTGTTCGAACGACTGGACCGCCGTCGCCTTTGCTGCTGCTATGCTCGCACTGGCCGCGCTCAATCGCCGCGTTGCCTCCTGGCACTTACAGGCGCAAATGACGCTGCTCGGCGCGCTCACGCTCTACCGTGTGCTGGTCTTCAACATCCATCTTGAATCCCCATCCCACCTCCACATCGTGACGCGTCTTGTTACGCTCCCACTGATTGGTGCGCTCTTTTACGGCACTGCGAAACTCGCCGCTCTTGGCGAGGATCAGGCACAAAAAGTATTTCGCGCAATCTTTTCTTTTGCCGGCGCAGCCATGTTTGGCTTGCTCATCTGGACCGAATCGCCCGAACTCTGGATCGCTTCGCTCTTCCTTCTCGCGGCGGTGTTGCTCGCGCTTGTCGCGCGTCGCCTGCATCTCTTTCATCTCAGCGTTCAAGAACATCTCTTTGCGCTCGCGGCATTTTTCCAAACGCTTGCCTACAACTTCCGCGCTCCCGGCCATTACGGACCATTCACGCTGCGTTTGCTCAGCGTGGCGCTCGTAGCCGCCGGTTTCTATGCCATCTCTCGCCGCGCTGCGCTCGCCGATGCTGGCTATGCGCTGGTCGCCGCGTATCTGCATACCACCGCAGCCACATTTCTCATCACGCTGCTCATGTGGTACGAGAGCAGCACTTGGCTCGCCGCTCTGTGGGTCATTTTTGCGCTTGTACTCACCGCCCTTGATCGGCGTTTCCACTTGGACGACTTACGCTTTCAGGCCCATGTTCTCTCACTGCTCACCCTGGTCCGCTGCATCACGTTCAGCATCTACTCGGAAGATCTCTGGCACGGCATTCATGTTCGTTTGCTCACGCTCGCGCTCGTCGCCGTCATCTTCTACGCCATGTCGCAGCTCATCCGCATGCCCGAAGAGTGGCGCGCCCGCGACTTCCACCACATCTACTCCTGGTCCGCGTCGTTCCTCGCTTCACTCCTGCTGTGGTACGAACTCGATCCGGTCAGCCGCGCTCTCGGCTGGGCCATCTTTGGTCTGGTCCTCTTCGAATACGGCTTTCTGCGCAAGGTCGCGCAATACCGCTACCAAGCCTACGTGGCCTTTACGGCTGCCTTCGCGCGCATTTTTTTCGCGAACCTCACGGCTGGCATGCCTGGCGAATTCCTAAGCGAACGCATGTACACCGTCGCTCCGCTCATTCTGATTTTCTTCTTCGTCTACGCTCAGCTTTCTGGAGAAGAAAGCAGCGCGCTTCGCGAGAAGCGTTTCCGTTCCGACGTCCTGCTCGCCTATCTCGGCACGGCCACCCTTGTGGCCCTCGCCTATTTTCAGTTCGACCCCGATCTTGTAGTCGTAGCCTACGCCGCTCTCGTCTTCGTTCTATTCGCTGTCGCTTGGGCCTTGCGCCGCTCCGTCTTTCTGCATCAGGGCCTTCTGCTCACGCTGCTGACCTTTTTTCGCGGGATCACCCACAATCTTTTCGGCGCCAGTTACCTGCGTAACGTGACCTTCAGCGGCCGCTATTCCATCACCACTGCCGCCATTGCCATCTTGTTCGCGTCGCTTTTCTTCGCATTCAAGTGGCGTAACGTCGATCCGACCCAGCCCGACGCAAGCCGTAACCGGCTGCTCGCTAGCCTGCTCGCACATCCTGAACGGTTGCAATTTTTTGCTCCGGTCACCTTGCTCACGGTCATGCTAGCGTTGAAAACCGAAGCCGGCATGATCACCTTCTCTTGTGGTGTCGAAGGCGTGTTCATCGTCCTCTTCGCGCTGCTGGTCCGTGAACGCGTATTCTTGCAAGGCGGGTTTTGTTTGCTGGTACTTTGCGTGGCCAAGACCATCGGCATGGACATCTGGCACCTTGATTTGCTCTACGGCACCATCACCTTCATCGGCGTCGGCCTCGCCACCACCGTCACTTCGCTGCTATACGTTAAATATCAGGACAATCTGAAACGCTATCTATGAAGCGGCCGGTCGCACTCGTTCTCTTTTTCGCCATTCTCGGCGTTTCTCTTGGCGCCCTGTACTGGACACAGCGCCGCGCCAAATCCACTCCATCTTCCGCGAACGCCGTGGTGGACATGATCGCCGACGCGCAGCGCGACGTCACCCGCGTACCCATGCGTTTCACACGCCTCTCCGATGAACAGGAAATCGCCATCGGCCGCGGTCTCGCGGTAAATTATTCCGGCATCGAAGGCCGCCTAAGTCCCGAACAAGAAGCGCTGCGGAAATATGTGCAGAGCGTTGGCGGCCGCGTCGCGGCGCGCGCCCATCGCAAACTGCCCTACGAATTCCATCTCCTTCCCGATCACAATTTCATCAACGCCTTCGCGCTGCCCGGCGGGCCCGTTTACATCGGCGAAGGCATGCTCGACCAGATGGAAACGGAAGACGAACTCGCCAACGTCCTTGGCCACGAAGTCGAGCACATTGACCACTACCACTGCGTCGAGCGCTACCAGCTGCAAGCCAAGCTGAAAAAAATCGACCTCGAGGTCGTGGGCCAATTGCTGCAACTGCCGCTCAATGTTTGGGAAGCCGGCTATCACAAAGACGAAGAATTCGAAGCTGACCGCGAAGGCATGCAGCTTGCTGTCGCCGCTGGCTATTCACCCTATGGCGCCGTCACGCTGTTCGAACGCCTCGCCAAACTCAGCAACGAATACGTCATTCACGCCCAAACCCCCGAGCAGGAACTTTCCGAACTGGCCATCCAAAGCCTCGAAGGCTACTTCCGCTCGCACCCGCAACCTTCCGAGCGCCTGGCGCAAGCGCAGCAAGTCATCGCCCACGAAAACTGGGAAGACCGTACTAAACAAAAAACCTTCCACGTCGAATACGAAGTCCACGCTACTTCTCCGATCGTTAATTTCTAGCTTCCACTGCAGAGTCCGCCGGCGCCAAAGTTCCCCTTCCTTCGTGCCACGCTCTGGCATACACTGCGGCCAACTTTCGGAGGTCGCCATGCAAACTACGCGCAGAAGGTTTTTGGAAACCGTCGGAGCAGCCACCGCGATGGGCGTAGTGGGTCAGCCGGTCAAATCGGAAGCGCGCATCTCTCTATCAAGCGAGTCCCCGCGTCCGCGCGCTCTCGCAGCTCGCGCTCCCGCGGAAAAACAACTCTTCTGGGTCGCCGCTTCCACTCCCTGCGACAAAAGCCTCAACTTCGATACGGAGCTCTACAAGGATCTCCTTGCTTACCTGAAAGACAAAGGCGCGGACGGTGTCGTCGTTCTCGGGACCACCGGCGAGTTCGCCTCCTTCTCCGTTGCCGAACGCAAAAAAATCGCCGATGTCGCCTTCAAAAATCGCAATGGCCTCAACATCATCGTCTCTCCGGGCACGGCGAATTTCCCGGAAACCCTCGAACTCTCTCTCCATGCACAGGAAAACGGCGCCGATGGCCTCCTCGTCGTTCCGCCGTTCTACTACAAGCATCCCCACCCGGAAGGCCTCACCAGATATTTTTCCATGCTCTTCGAAAAGGTGACCATTCCTATCAACCTCTATCACATCCCTTTCGCCACCGGCATTCCCATCTCGCTCAACCTGATGCACAGCCTCGATAAATTCCCCAATCTTGCCGGTATCAAAGATTCCAGCTCGGACGAAGAGGAGTATCACAAGTTTGTCGCCGAATTTCCCAAACTCAATATGCGCACCGGTACCACCCACAATTTGAAATACGCGATGGACAACGGCATGGGCGCCATCCTCGCCGAAGGCAACAATTTCACCGCGCTCATCGCTGCCGTTTTCGCCGCCAAGCGCAACGGCAAGGACATCAATCCGCCACTCGACAAACTCAGCGCCGCTCTCAAATTGCTCCGTGCCGGCGGCGTGGATGAGTACGGCCCCATGAAATACGCCCTGAGCCTGCAAATGGGCACGCGCCAGTTCTATCAACGCCCGCCAAATACCGACGTCACCGAGGAACAGAAGGCCACCATTCGCCAGGCCCTCGACGAAATCAAACGCATGGGCTGAGTATCGTTCGAATCGGCAGCGAGGAGGCATTCCGAAAAATATGTGCTGGAGAAAACGCACGAGCATCTGTTGGTTCTTCGCTTCGTTCGCTATCGCTTTTGTCTCCGCTTCCCCAGTCTCCGCGCAATACCAATCCAAAAACACCGAGTGGCCCACTTACGGCGCCGATCTTGCCGGCACTCGCTACCGCCCACTCGACCAAATCAACGCCTCCAACTTCAAAGATCTCGAAATCGCTTGGCGCATCAAGACCGACAGTTTCGGCAATCGCCCCGAGTACAAACTCGAAGGCACGCCGCTGATGGTCAACGGCATTCTCTACGCCACCGCCGGCTCGCGCCGCGCCGCCATCGCGCTTGACGCTGCGACCGGCGAACTGCTCTGGATTCACGGCGAGCACGAAGGCGCGCGCGGTGCAAACGCTCCGCGCCAACTTTCCGGCCGCGGCTTGGCCTACTGGTCTGACGGGAAAGAGGAACGGATCCTTTATGTCACCCCCGGCTATCGGTTGATTTGCCTTAACGCCAAGACCGGTACGCTAATTCCTACGTTCGGCAACGACGGCGCTGTCGATCTGAAACTCGACGACGACCAAACCATTTTCCCGGACCTGACCACCGGCGAAATCGGCATTCAATCGGCTCCTGTCGTTGCCAAAGACACCGTCATTGTCGGCGCCGCGTTTCGCGAGGGCATGACTCCGCGCAGCATGAAAAATAACAAAGGCTACGTCCGCGGCTTCGATGTTCGCACCGGCAAACGCCTCTGGATTTTTCACACCATCCCCAAACAGGGCGAATTTGGTTACGACACCTGGCTCAACGGCTCCGCGGAATACACCGGCAACACCGGCGTGTGGACGCAAATCACCGTTGATGAACAACTCGGCCTCGTTTATCTCCCGGTAGAATCACCTACGGGCGATTTCTACGGCGGACACCGGCCAGGCAACGACCTTTTCGGCGAGTCGCTCGTCTGCGTCGATCTCAAAACCGGCCAGCGCAAGTGGCATTTCCAATTAGTCCATCATCCACTCTGGGACATGGACATTTCTTCCGCGCCGATTCTTGCCGATATCGTCGTCGACGGAAAACCCATCAAAGCCGTCGCGCAGCCTTCCAAACAGGGCTTTCTGTACGTTCTCGATCGTGTCACCGGCAAACCGGTTTGGCCCATCGAAGAACGGAAAGTGGAAGTCGGCAGCGTACCCGGCGAGTGGTATTCTCCCACCCAGCCTTTTCCCACGAAGCCGCCTGCCTACAGCCGCAACGGCGTCTCCGAAGACGAACTGATCGACTTCACGCCGGAATTGCACGAACGCGCCAGAGAGATTGTCTCGCACTATCATCTCGGGCCCGTTTTCACGCCACCGGTCGCCAGCAAAGCGGATAGTCCGCTCGGAACGCTCACTATCGGCACCGCTTCCGGCGGCACCAACTGGCCCGGCGGTTCCTACGACCCTGAAACCCACATCGCCTATCTGTTTGCGTGCAATTCGTGCATCGAGCCCATCGGCCTCGTCCCCGCGCCAAAAGACGTCTCCGACATGAATTACGTCGCGGGAGTCGCCGGCCAACAAGTCACCGTGATGAAAGGGCCGGGCGAAAATGCGGGCGCCGACTCGCCGATGCCTTCAAAAAAGCCTGCCGCCAGTACCTACTTCCGCATGAACGTGGATGGCCTGCCGATTATCAAGCCGCCTTACGGCACCATCTCCGCCATCGATCTCAACGAGGGCAAAATCCTTTGGCAAATTCCGCACGGCGAAACGCCCGACATCATCCGCAACTATCCGGCGTTCAAAGGGCGCGATATTCCGCGCACTGGCCAGCAGACCTACAACATCGGCACGCTGATCACCAAGACTCTCGTGATTGCTGGCGAAGGCCAGGTCACGACGACCGCCGATCACCCGCGCGGCGCCATGCTGCGCGCCTATGACAAGCAAACCGGCAAGGAAGTCGGCGCGGTCTACATGCCCGCGCCGCAAAGCGGCTCGCCGATGACCTACATGGTCAACGGCAAGCAATACATCGTTGTCGCCGTCAGCGGCGGCCCCTATTCCGGGGAATACATTGCCTACGCGCTTCCCAACGAAAACGACTGAGGCGCTGCGCAGCGGCGGTTCACCTTCATCCGTCAAAGCCGCATTCGCCCTCGCGTTGGCCGTGACGGTTTTCGCCATAACTCTCGTCCGCGCGCAGGAGCCCACCTCGCCGGACTCCCGTTCTGTTTGGGATGGCGTCTACACCGACGAGCAAGCCAAACGCGGCGAGCCCGTTTATCACAAAGAGTGCGCGCCCTGTCACGGCGACTCACTCGCCGGCGGCGAATCCGCTCCGCCACTCACCGGTGGCGCTTTTCTCGCTAACTGGAACGGCCTCACGCTTGGCGACCTCTTCGATCGCATCCGCAAAACCATGCCGCAAAATGCTCCCGGCAAACTCACGCGACAGCAAAACGCCGACGTCCTCGCCTTCGCGCTCAGCGTGAACAAATTTCCCGCTGGCAAAACCGAGCTCTCGCGGCAAACGGAGTTTCTAAAAGAAATTCGTTTCGAATCCAGCAAACCGGAGCCGAAAAAGTAAAAGGTTCTGGCGAACAGGCATTTTCGATTTTCGAGAATTGCTTTCGAGCGCTAATTACCGAGAATTCTCAAAAACGGAGGCTTTAGATCATGCAGAGCAGAAAACTGATCATCCCCGCAGTTGCCCTCATCGCCGGACTTGTCGGTTATCTCGCCGGCTACGCGGCCAAGCCTAGCCCGCAGCAAATCCTGAGCGGCCACATGGACGGCTTCTCCCTCGTCCCGAACGCCAATGCGCAATCGCAAGATGCCGCCAAACCGGAAGTCCAGGCGTTCGGCTACAACTCCCCGCGCCAGCCCGCTCTTGCGCCCGATGCGCCTCCCGTCATGTTCTGGAACATCGACGACATCAAGCACGCTCACGAAGAAATGGCCGCCAAAGCTGCTGCCCTCGTCTCGCAAGCCGGCACCGGCAGTTCGCAATCCATCGGTGGCGGCCCGGTGCACGTCCAAACCCGCAACTTCAGCATGTTCATGCTCTATCGCCTGCACCGCGAACAACCCGTGTTGAGCCTCACCAAAGTCAACAGCGTCTGGGACGACGCCGAAATGCACGCGGGGGTCTACGATTTCTACGTGATCACCGGCGGCACCGGCGAAATGATCGTCGGCGGAAAAATCGCCAATCAGCAAAGCCTGATGGACAAAGCCGGCCCGGTCCCGGGCGAATACCGCGGCCAGCCCATCCTCGGCGGCCAGACCTTCAAAGTAAAAGCCGGCGATTGGCTGCTCATTCCGCCCGACACACCGCACCAACCCAAGCCCGACGCCGGCGGCTTCAGCTACTTCATCATGAA
>Ga0335073_10001117_pt1 | contig 35639 bp, 31 predicted proteins | sample Lox_Sample_22_FD_207093 | JGI IMG/M metagenome (GOLD analysis project Ga0335073, IMG submission 207093) | Soil microbial communities from Loxahatchee National Wildlife Refuge, Florida, United States - Lox_Sample_2.2 | ecosystem: Environmental > Terrestrial > Soil > Wetlands | place: USA... | reverse complement strand
ATCCCCACCTACATGCTCGCCAGCGCCATGATCGCCGGGGGCATGAACTGGAAACAGGCGCTTGTCACCATCTTTCTCGGCAATCTGATCGTTCTCATCCCGATGCTTCTCAACGCGCACGCTGGCGCCGAATACGGCATTCCGTTTCCGGTTTTTGCACGCGCTTCCTTTGGAGTTCTCGGCGCCAATATTCCAGCCGTTCTGCGGGCGCTGGTGGCTTGCGGCTGGTTTGGCATTCAGACTTGGATTGGTGGCGAAGCCATCAATTCGCTTCTCGCCGCCATCGTTCCCGGCTGGAATTATCCCTGGCTCTGCTTTCTCATCTTCTGGGCTTTGCACGTGATCATCATTCTTCGCGGCATCGAGACGATTCGCTTCATGCAGAGCATTACCGGCCCGATTCTGCTTCTTCTGGGCCTGGCGATGTTGCTATGGGCTTACAAACACGCACACGGCCTCGGCCCCATGCTTTCTGCGCCCTCCCAATTCCATTCTTCGCACGAATTCTTCGCTTTCTTCGTTCCGGCACTCACGGGAGTCGTCGCCTTCTGGGGCACCGTCGCGCTGAATATTCCGGACTTCACGCGCTACGCCCACAGCCAGCGCGAACAGATGATCGGCCAAGCTCTGGCACTTCCCACCACGATGACGTTTTATTCGTTTGTCGGAATCGCTGTTACGTCGGCCACGGTCGTCATTTTCGGCGTGCCCATCTGGGATCCCGTGGCCGTCCTCAGCCGCCTGGGCAATCCCGCCGCGGTTGTCGTCGCCATGCTCGCCGTCCTGCTCGCCACGCTTAACGTGAATATCGCCGCCAACGTCGTCTCGCCCGCGAACGACTTCTCAAATCTCTCGCCTCGCTTCATCCGCTTCAAGACCGGCGGCCTCATTACCTGCGTTGTGGGGCTGCTGATGCAGCCCTGGCGCTGGCTTTCGTCTCACGGCAGTTTTGTGACGGGTTGGCTGGTGGGCTATTCAAGCTTCATGGGTCCGATTGCAGGCATTCTCATCGCAGACTATTTCGTTCTTCGCCACCGCATACTTCTCCCCGCCGATCTTTTCGAGCGCGGCGGCGCCTATGAATACTCGGATGGATGGAATTGGCGCGCGGTTGTTGCTCTCGGCGCCGGAATTTTCGTCGCCCTTATTGGCCTCGTCGTGCACTCGCTCCACTTCCTCTATCAATACGCCTGGTTCGTCGGCTTCGGTGTTTCCTTCTTTCTCTACCTGATTCTCTCGCCTCGTCCCCGCCGCGCGGCCTAAGCAATCCAGGTCGCGCCCAAACTCGCGGCCCTTCGTTTCTCCTAGCGAAGCACCCAAATCAGCGGCGCCAATCCGAGAGCCGCAAACCCCAGCAGCAGCGCCAGGCTTTGCATTCCCGTTTTGCGATCTGCAAATCCGAACGCATAAATCCCCTTCAGCGCATTGTTGCTCGCCGTCGCGATCAGAATTCCTCCCGCCGCCAGCGTCAGCGACGTCACCACGCCGGCCGATTGCGTCAAGCTCAAAACGAACGGGTCCACATCCGTCACGCCCATCACCGCTGCCAACGCGAACATTCCTCCGCGCCCCAGGTGTGTCACCGCCAGATCCGTAAGGATCAGCATCGCAATGAAAATCCCGCCGAAGAGCAACGCGGCCCACAACTCCAGCGGGTTTCGCGGCACAAACTGTTTCGTCACCGCTCCCGTCCGCTTGTCCGGCAGCCGGCTCCAGACCCATCCTGCTCCGAGTCCGATCGCTGCCAGGGCCAGCAGCGGCAGCATGATTTTCGCCAGCAGATGTTCGTTGAAAATCGCGAGCAGCACTGCCAACCGCAGGTACATCATTCCCGAGGCCATCAAAATTCCGCCTGCAAACAAGCGTGGCGCGCCGTTCTCTTCCTTCGCGCGCTTTGCCAGCACGATGGTTGTCACCGTCGACGAGTAGGCTCCGCCCAGCAGCGCCGACAGCACCATCCCGCCCTTGCCCTTCGTGAAAACTTCCAGCAGGTAGCTGCCATAGGAAACCGCGCTCACAGCGGTCACCACCAGCCACGTCTTGAACGGATTGATGCCGTAGGGTCCCAGGTCCTGGTTTGGTACGATCGGCAGGATGACGATCGTCAGGAAGAGGAACTTCGTAAAAGTGAAAATCTCCTGGGCCGGAATCCTCTGCGACAATCCTTCCAGGAAAAATTTCAACTCCAGCAGCAGCACGCTCACCACGCCCAAGGTTCCTGCAATCCAGAAGTGCCCCTGCGAGACGAGCGCCCCCACCACGTACGTCGCGAGGCCGGAGAATTCCGTGGTTACGCCGACAGCCTCCGCGGCCTGCAGCTTGTGCTGGTAGGAGAGCCACAGGAAGGAAGCGACCACCGCGAATCCCACGGCAGGGAGCAGCATTTGTCCGCCGGAGAGCAGCGTCAGTGCGTAGCCCAGCAGTCCGATCAGCGGATACGAGCGGATTCCGCCGAAAATGTAGCGGTCTGCGCTCGCCTTGTGCTCTTCGCGCTCCAGCCCGATGAGCGACGACAGAAAAAGAGTGAGGATGATTTTTGTGGCTTCCGGCGGGAGGAGTTGCGGCGGGTTGGCAAGCGCAGCAGACAAGGTTGGCAGCGGGGCGTCCGATTTGTCGATTCAGTCTCCGCCCGCTTCGGGCGCGCACAGCATAGCCGACAACCTGCCCCAACTCAACTCGACTCGAAAGACAAAAAGCCGGGCGCAACTCCGCCACTTCGCGGAGTCCGCCCGGCTGCTTTGCGAATCAAAAGAGAACTACGCCTTGTGCTCTCCGGCGCAGCAACCGGCATCCGCTTTTTTCTTCGTTTCCTGGGGTGTCGCCAGCGCTGCATCCTTTGGCCAGTACGGCCTGTCCGCATCGGCAAAATAGCCGCTGTCGTACCGATCGTGATGCCGCACCCAGGCCATCGTGAACGACAAACCATCTTCGTCGCGCCCTTTTGGGACGAGGTCGAGATAGTGGTATGTGCCCACTCCCGTTTCCGTTCCTCGTCCGTAGCTCGAATACGTGTGGAAAATGTTCCCCGCGTCGTCTTTATAGAACACGCTTAAGCCGGGAGCTTCCGTGCTCGGAAATTCGGCCATGGTGTAGTTGTAGTCCACTTTGCCTTTGGCCTGGTCTTCCTTCGTGAATGAAACGTGGAAATCGTAGTTGAAGTCGTTCTGGTTGGACGAGACCCATTTGAACCGCCATCCCATCCGCTTCTTGAACGCCTCGATTTTCTCGATCGGCGCGCGCGAAACCGCGCAAAACGTGACGTCGCGCTGCGCCAAGTGGATCAACGTCCCGTCGGTGTGGTCCATCAGGAACGAGCAGCTGGGGCAGCCTTCCGCCCAGTCGGGGCCAAACATGAAGTGATACACGAGAAGCTGGCTCCTCCCGTCGAACAGGTCCGCGAGCGTGACTTTTCCGTTTGGCCCGTCGAAGACGTAATTTTTATCGAGCTTCACCCAGGGCAGTTTTCTTCGCTCCGCGGACACGGCGTCCTTCTGCCGCGTCAGTTCTTTCTCCTTCGTCAGCAGAGCCTTTCTTTCCTTCAGCCATTCTTCCCGCGATACAACCCGAGGTTTTACTGCTGTTGCGCTTGCCATGTTCCTTCCTCCTTAATTTGTTCGCCCCAAGAGAAATTCGCATTCGCGTCCGAATGGGCGCGATCAACTTGTCAAGGCGGCTCTTTTGACGGCCCGCTCTTAGTCCGCCGCGCTTTTCGCCTTTTGCGCCAGCGCCGCCTGCCGGCCCATCGCCAGAACCCGGCGCGTCGCTTCGTTCGAACCCGGCGCGCGCTTTTCCCGCCACGCCTCGAGGCGCCGGCAGTGCTCTTCCAAGCTGGCCAAAAACTTCGGATTGCTGAACATCGAGCGCCATGCGCCGATCACCGGCTTCACCTGCTCCCATACCATCCATTGTTCGCCGGCAGTCTCGAAAAACAGGTCCTCGTCGATCAGCCCGCGGTTCACGATGCCCGCCACCATTTCCCAATAGCCAAGCACCATCCGCATGTACGCGTTCTCCTGGCTTCCCGAGGGACACAGCCGGCTGAAATCCTCCATATTTTCCACGTGAAAATTCGCGCCGAACCAATCCCGCGCCTCGCGCAACTTTGTTTCCCGCCGCAGTTCGTACAGCCGCAACATCAAATTCACCTGCTCGTGCGTCGCCTCGCCCATGTTCTTTCTCCTTTTTCCTTCTTAGGTTGATCTTTTCCGGTTACGTTTCCTGCGAAGGGCCTTCCAGATCACCGCTCCAAATCCTCCGCCCGATGTCGCGCTCGTCGCCACCACCGCCGCGGCCGTCGATAGGCAAATCGGACAAATCATAGTCCCTCCTACCCGCAACCCGAAGCTTCAGGTTCACTGCACGCGGCTTCGTCCCGATTTTTCCGCCCGCTCCACGGCGCGGTTGAGCATGTATGTCCATCCCTGCACCACACCCTTCTTATGCTCTTCCTCAATGAATCCCAGCGCCGTATGGCGGAACTTAATCAATGTTCCGCCGTCTTCTTCGCTCAGCCGGTACTGCACATTCGATACGAGCGGATACGACGCGAATAGCGGCCCGCAGAATTCCAGCAATGTCGGCCACTTGATCGCCTGCACCGTCGCCCAGAAGTGGCCGTTTCCGTCTCCCAGGTCGCGGTACCAACGCCCGCCCGGCCAGGGCTCGATCTTCATTTGCAGCGAAGTTCCATCCGGCCTCTCGTTGTATGGGCCCAACTGTTCCAGCAGTGCTTCGAAGGTGACGCCAATCGTCGCGTTCACGATCTGTTCCATCGTGATGGTCAATGTGAAATCTTCCAACCTCGGCATCGTCGTTGCCATTTCTTCCTCCATTGGTGGATTCGTTTTTTAGAAAAACCGTTGTCGCCCCTTTACTTGCTCCGGACAAAGTTCGGCGGTTCATCCGCGCTCGGTCCCCAGCTCGCGGGGACGGCCACGTCCATCAGCCGCAGGTAGACGGCGAATTGTCCGCGGTGCTGATACCAGTGGTTCAGCATGACATCGCGAAGGAACTGCGCGCGGCGCCACGTGGTCAGTTCCTTTTCGCCCTGCATCAGCCGGAAGGGAGCTTGCATCCTGTCGTCGTCGAATTGCGGCAGGACGCTGCGCACGGTCTTGACGCTCTCCTCGAGCGCATCGAGAATTTCGCGAACGCTCGCCGGCTGCGGACCCGGGTTGCGAAAATCGGGCAGCGCCAGCGTGTCCTGCTGGACGGCGCGCGCCACGCCTCCTGGGACGCGAGCGATATGCAGCGCCAGTTGCCCGGCGGTCATGGATTTTTCGTGCGGCTTCCACGACAGCCGCGCTTCGGGCACCCGCTCCAGATATTTCCGCGTCACAGGAACCTGCTCCTCGAACTCTTCCAGATAGTTAAGCGCCAATGACATTTCGTGTCTCCTTTTGCTCGCGGCGTTTGCCTGTGTGGGACCTGTTATCGCGGCGGCTCCGATTCGCGCATCTTCGCTTCGGCCCGCGCCTTGACCATATCCAACTGGTGCTTCCAGAATCGCGCGAACGTGCTCGCCCATTCGTAAAGCGGACGGATCGCTTCTCCGTTGATTCGATAGATCATTTGCCGTCCCTCCCGGCGCGCCGCCACCAAGCCCACGTCGTGGAGCACGCGCAAGTGTTTGGACACCGAGGGCTGCTCGATGCCCATCGCGTCGACGATTTCCCCCACGGGCCGTTCGCGCAGAGCCAGCAGGTTGAGGATTTCCCTTCGCCGGGGCTCGGCCACGGCATTGAAGGCGTCTGAAGTGGTGGAGGCGCGTGGCATGGAGGGACAATACATTCCTATATAGGAATATGTCAAGTAAAATTTTTCCGCACTCAAGAACAACAGCGCTGCTGCCCTCCAACCGCTCCTGAAGCCGTCTCTGTGGGAGAAAAAGGGCGCCCGCAGAATTGCGGACTGGGAGGGGTCGGCAAATGTTGCGAACCGGAATGAGGCCGATCGTTTGTTTTGTAGCGGTTACGACGAATCCGGTTTTTCGGTGTGTTGCGAACCGGAAGCTGGAAATCCGGCGCGAGAGGCGGGGAGTCGAACGGGAGAGATTTACACGAAAACCTGACACTCTAAAGGAGGGGAGGCCAAAATCCTCGGGTCTGAAGACCCGAGTTACATTTACGTCCGGACGGGAGAAAGAAAGGTCAAAGGAGACAGAAATCTGGCGCGGGGAAGTGAGGAAGTTCAGTCGCGGCGCCATGGCGAAGCTTCATCCTGAACCCCATTTTATCATTCGCGTCAAACGACCGTGGTTGTGGACTTTTGAGGAGGAGGCAAAGGATGCAGAGGAGGTAAAGGAGAAATTCAAAACCGAAGGCTTGCGCGGGTGAACCAGCGGAAGCTTTTGTCCTTTATGTCCTCTGCCTACTTTGCATTCCATGACGAGGCTTATTTTCGCAATGGCACGGGGCGAAGAATCCGTTGACATGAAATTCACAAAAGGGTTTTACAATACGGGCTTCCTGGCCTTGCCAACGCACGCGCGCGGGCGAGCATCCAACAAGGCGCAAGGGGGTCCGATGCAGACGATTACGGTGACGGAACGAACTGGCCGCAAAGTGAGAATACCCCGCGAGGCAATCTGGCGCCTGGAAGGCTCGGCGATGTTTCGCCCTGACGCCGAGTGCGCCGAGCGGACCAACATCAAATTCCATCGCTTTCCACGCCTGCGCCGCGGCTTCTTCCAGCGCTACACGGCTTTTCTCGAAGCGGTCCGACGGCTCACGATCGACCTGGACAAGCGGCTGAGCTGCTCGCTGGACGTGCAGGAAAGCTACCAGGAATTGCGCGAGATCATCGAGAACCAGACTCGCTCGAACTAGCGGAGCGCTCCCAAACAAAGCTCCTGGCAGAAGCTGCGAAGGGCTGGGTTGCTCGCGGGATTGGGCTCTGGCCCGGCTAAAAGCGGATGATCACGCCAGCGTTGGCCTGTCCTTGCTGAGCGAAATTATGAACGGTGGTCCCGAAGCAGCCGAATGGTCCGCAGTAGATGGCCGGGGAAGAAGTGGTCTGAGTGGGTGAATAGCGAGCTTCGAGGCGGAAGCCAACGTGCTTCGTCATAAAATATTTCACGCCGCCGCCGAGGTTGAATGCGAATTTGTTATCGAAGGGCAGAGCGCCGTTGGTATGGAAATTCGTGAAGCCGAGGCCGCCAACGACGAACGGATGCAGCTTCGATTGGTGCGGCCCGAATTGGTAGAGCAAGCCGAACTGGTACATGTCCAGTTTTGCAGGTGTTAGATCGTAGTAAGGCCCTCCGCTGCCGTAGCCCGCGCTGAGTTCGGTGTCCTGACGGTTCCACATGAATTCGCCTTCGAGATTGGGCATCAGGTCCGGCGCGAGGCCGACGTCGAGAATGCCTCCGTAGTTCCAACTGCTCTTGAAGCGGTAATCGCCGAACGTTCCGCTGTTCAGATTCACAGTGCCGCCGAAACGCGCGCCGCCGAAAGGCGTGATTTCAATGTCCCTCTGCTGGGCCGGAAGGCAGGGAACTGCAAAAACGAAAAACAGAAGAGCAAAAAGAAGTCTCCTCATTGGATCCTCCCTCTTGCTTGGATGGGACGAACTTGCGGTTAGGTTTCCGGCAGGGCGGCTGCGTGTTTCTTGACCTTTCGTCCGGGCTTCGCCCCGATTCGCTTAGGGGCCCGGCGTTTCGTCCGGGGTGATCAGTGTGTCGGTGACGACCAGTTCGCGGACGTGAAGGCGCTTCACCTGCAAATCCTCGATTTCGAGCGAGCGGATTTTCGCCCTGCCGATGCCGAGCGCTCCAATGGCGAGCCCTCCGATGGCCAGAGCGCCGATAGCCAGCGCTCCTATCGCGAATGCGCCGATGGCGAGTGCGCCGACGGCTCCCACCCCGGCGCGGAATTTCTTCACCTCTGTCTCCCGCAGCCGCTCAAGATCTCTTCGCTTCATCGCATCCTCACTCTCTGGTTCACGTTTCCGTACTGTTCTTGTGTGCCTCACCATCCAGTACGCGCCGGCCGGGCCGTTTCTTTCAGGACCATTATTAATGTGCGTTCTTCGCCAGAAATTTTGAAATTTCGCGGAACACTTTTTCGAGCATCGCTTCCGTCAATTTTCCTGTAAACGTGTTTTGCTGGCTGGGATGATACGACGCAAAGACGCGCGGCAAATCTCCCGGCAGTTGATAGCTCGCTCCGTGCTGGAACGGATATTCCGCTAAGCTCGCGATTTCGCCGCGGTCTTTCAGCAAGCCCAGATAGGCGCGCAGGGCGATCGAGCCCAGCGCCAGCACGGCGCGCGGCCGCAAAACCGCCAGCTCTCTTTCAAAATACGGCCGGCAATTCGCGAGTTCCTTTGGCAGTGGCTTGTTTGCGGGAGGCGCGCAGCGCAATGCGGCGACGATGTAGGCATCGTGCAATTGCAAGCCGTCGCCGCGATGCGTCGCCGTCTCCTGATTCGCAAATCCCGCGCGGGCGAGCGCTCCATACAAAAAATCTCCGGAGCGGTCGCCGGTGAAGACGCGCCCCGTGCGGTTGCCTCCATGAGCCGCGGGTGCAAGGCCCACAATCAGCAGCCGGGCGTGCGCGTCGCCAAAGCCCGGAACGGGCTTGCCCCAGTAGTCCCAGTCGCGAAACGCGCGGCGCTTTTCTTTCGCCACGGCCTCGCGATACTTCACAAGCCTGGGACACTTCCGGCAGGCGACGATCTCCGCGTTGATCTGTTCGAGGCTGTCGATCTTCTTGCCCGTCAAGGTAGCTACTCCCTCCGATCGAATCTGGAAATTGCCAGGCCGGCACGATTCGCACAAAACTGGCCGATTCGCGGCAAATCAAGGACAGCAATGCTGTCTCAGATATAGCAGAATTGTCCGCGCCACTCTTCGCCTTTTCTTCATCAAACAGGTGCGTCCGCCGGCGATATTTTTCCTCGCGCTGCGATTTGATGCGTTGCGGATACAATGTTAGGGTGATCTAGTCTCCCGAGGAATCCATGGCCACCGCCCCTGAAAAGATAGTTGTCTCTACTGGCGATCCTGCCCTCGCCGAAAACATTCGCGCGGCGTTTGAACTGGCAGGCTATTCGCTGGCCCTGTTCAGCTCGGTCCCAGAGGCCCTCGATGAAGTACGCCGCGGAGGAACCGACCTGCTGCTGATCGACGCGCCGGGAGGGGCTGCCTCCGCCCACGGTGCGATTGCCGCCATTCGCGGAAGCGCCGCTACCGAAGGCGTGCGGATTTTCTTGGTTTTGCGCGGATCGTCCGCCGAACGCGCCGCCGCTCTCGATTTGGGCGCCGACGACGCGTTGTCTCTTCCGCTCGACACCACCGAGCTGCTGGCGCGAGCCCGCGCCCAATTTCGCGCCCATCGCGCCGCTGCGCAGTTGCTGGACAAGGTGCGGATTGCCGAGGAAGGCCAGCAGATTGCGCACACGGCGTTCGAGGCGCTCGCCGTGACGGAAAAAATGACGAGCGACGCTTTCTCGCTCGACAAGCGCTTGAAAATCGGCGTCGGCGTTGTTTTTGCGCTCGCCATCGTGATGGCCGGGATCTATTTTCTCTTCGCCGGCAGCGCCCGCCAGCAGACGCAGGTGAACAACGCGTTCATTTCGCGCCTCGAGTCCGGCCTTCGCAATCAGCAGGATTTGATCTCCCAGGTTCGCAGGATTCGCAGCGAAGACCAGACCGCCGCTTCTGCGGTTGGGAAGGCGGAGTTGCAGAAGCAGGCGGCGGATTTGAAGGCGAAAATGTCCGACGCAAACGGCACGGACGTTGCTGCTCTGCAAAAGGAGCTCGCCGAAACCGACGCGCGCCTGAAACGCGTCGAACAGGATGACAACGCCGCCGAACATTTGATCTCTTCGGACGTCGACAGCGTTTGCCTGCTGCACGTTGTGGTTGCGTTTCAGAATACGCAAGCGGGAAAGCGGCTTCGTTACGCAGGGCTGAATCCGAAGGGAGAGCCGCTTCAAGACAGCGACGGCAATCCGATCCTGACGCTCGACGGCACGGGCCCGGAAGTCACGCTGGACGTCTTCGGCACTGGATTTCTTGTTTCGCCGGATGGGCGCGTGCTTACGAATCGTCACGTTGCCGAGCCGTGGTGGAAGGACGACGACATCAAGACGCTGACCAACCAGGGATTTCAGGCGCAGATTTCGTCGATTCACGCGTATTTTCCGGCCGACCCGCGCGCCTTTAGCGCCGAGATTCAGGAAATCTCGAAGGACGCCGATCTGGCGACGATGCGCGTGAACATGCAGGACCTGAAGCGCCCCGTGCTTCAGACGGACCCGAGCTCGTCCGGCGCGGTTTCCGGGGAGCCGATTGTGGCGATGGGCTACGCCACAGGACTTGCGGCGATTCTGGCGCGCACCGATGAGGACACGGCGCAGAAAATTGTGGACTCGAGCAATGGAGACGTTTCGCAGGTGCTCGCGGCGCTTGCGGGGCGCAATTTGATTCGCCCGATCATCACGCAGGGACACATTGGCGACGTGCTGCAGGACAAAATCGTCTTCGACGCGCAGACGACTTCGGGAGGCTCCGGAGGGCCGCTCTTCAACCATCAAGGAAAAGTGGTTGGAGTGACGGTAGCCATACTCAAGGGATTTGGCGGTTCGAATTTCGGCATTCCGATCAAATTGTCAGAGCCGCTGATCACGCAATGAAAGCCATGGAAACCGGAGCCAACGCCGGCAACATACTCGAGCGCATCGTGGAAGCGCGGCGCGAATCCGTGGCGCACCGCAAGCGTGTGCTGCCGGAAGTGGCGCTGAAGATCGCCGTCGAAAAAAAAGCGCCTCCGGCGCGGGACTTTGCCGGCGCGCTTTCGCGTGACGGAGTGAACATCATCGCGGAACTGAAGAAGGCGTCGCCGTCCCTTGGATTGATCCGCGAGGATTACGATCCGCCTTCACTGGCCGCGTTGCTGGAAGGCGCGGGCGCGGCGGTGCTTTCGGTGCTGACCGAAGAGGATTTTTTCCGTGGCTCGCTTTCTCATTTGAAGGAAGCGGCGCAGGTGACGTCGATTCCCATCCTCCGCAAAGATTTCATCATCGATCCTTGGCAGGTGTGGGAGGCGCGTGCGGCGGGAGCCGACGCGATTCTGCTGATCGTCGCGATTCTCGACGATGAATTGCTGCGCGAACTTCTGGAACTCGGGCGCTCGCTACGGATGGAGTCGCTCGTCGAAGTTCATTCCCACGCCGAAGTCGAGCGCGCGGTGAGCGCCGGGGCGCGCATCATTGGAGTGAACAATCGCGACCTGCGGAATTTTCAAGTGCGCCTGGAGACTTCTCTCGAGCTTGTTGAATCGATTCCGGAGGATTGCCTTGCTGTGAGCGAATCGGGGATTCACAACGCGGGGCACATCGCGCGCCTGCGCGGCGCGGGTTTCGACGCGTTCCTGATCGGCGAGCGGCTGATGAAGCAGGCCGATCCAGCCGGAGCACTGCGCGATTTGCTGACGCCAGCGGTGCAAAGGGCGATGTAGCGGAGTAGAAGAAAGATTCCTCCACTACGCGAGCGGGCACTCCTGGACTGCGCAGGCGTGAAATGAAAAATCGGCCGCCCGCTCCGGTCGGAATGACAAGGGAAGTGAAGAGTGCAAGTAAGTGGAGGTCCGCTGCGCTCGAAAGTCAAATGGTGAAGACGCCTAAGGTAAGGACGAAAATTTGCGGGATTACGAATGCGGCGGACGCACGCCGGGCCGTGGCCGAAGGCGCCGAATTTTTAGGCTTCAATTTTTATGAGAAGAGCCCGCGCTATATCCGCCCCGGCGCCGCCGAACGCATCGCGCGAAGCCTGCCGGCGCGCGTGAAAAAGGCCGGTGTTTTCGTGAATGAAAGCGAGGAGACGATCGCCAGGATCGCGCGGCGCGTGGGCCTTGATTTTATCCAGTTGCACGGAGAGGAATCGCCTGCATTTGTTGCGCGCATCCGCCGCGTCGCGCCGGTGATTAAAGCGGTGCGCGTGCGCCCCGGCTTTCGCACGGCCGAGTTGCGCAAGTATGCGAATGCCGCGGCGGTTTTGCTCGACGGATTTGATTCCCGGCGGCACGGAGGGACGGGCAAGACTTTCGACTGGCGCATTGCGAAACGGGCGGGGCGCGGGCGAAGGATTTTTCTGGCCGGCGGATTGACTCCCGAGAACGTGGGAGAAGCGGTGCGCGCCGTCCATCCATTTGCCGTCGACGTTTGCAGCGGCGTGGAAAGCCGACCGGGAAAAAAGAGCGCGGCGCGAATGAAGGAATTGATGAAAGCCGTGCGGGAAGCGCAAGGAAGGAAGAAATGAGCGCGACGACGCAGGCAGTTCCCGACACCCGCGGCCGCTTCGGACCGTTTGGAGGCCGCTATGTGCCGGAGACGCTTGTGGCACCTCTGGAGGAGCTGGAGCGTGCCTATCTGGAAGCGCGCCAGGATGTGGCCTTTCAAGCGGAGCTCGATTCTCTGCTACGCAATTTCGCCGGCCGCCCGACACCCCTGCAATTTGCCGCGCGGTTGACCGAGCACTATCGCGGCCCGCGCATTTATCTGAAGCGCGAAGATCTGCTGCACACGGGCGCGCACAAGATCAACAACGCAATCGGCCAGGGTTTGCTGGCTGTGCGTATGGGGAAAAAGCGCGTGATCGCGGAAACGGGCGCGGGGCAGCACGGAGTGGCCACGGCGACAGTCGCGGCGCGGCTGGGCCTTTCGTGCACGGTGTACATGGGCACGGAAGACATGGAGCGGCAGCGGCTGAACGTCTTTCGAATGAAGCTGCTGGGCGCGGAAGTGACCGGCGTCGATTCCGGCAGCCGCACATTGAAGGATGCGATCAACGAAGCGATGCGCGACTGGGTGACGAACGTCCGGATGTCTCATTATCTCCTCGGCTCCGCACTCGGCGCGCATCCCTATCCGATGATGGTCCGCGATTTTCACAAAGTGATCGGCGAAGAGGCGCGCGAGCAGATTCTGCGCTCCGAAAAGCGCTTGCCGGATTATCTCTACGCGTGCGTGGGAGGAGGCTCGAACGCGATTGGGCTCTTCCATGCTTTTCTTCCCGATGCCGGGGTGAAGATGGTCGGCGTCGAAGCTGGCGGGCGTGGAAAATCTCTTGGGGAACATGCCGCGCGGCTCGCCGCCGCGGAAGGATTTTCCGGCGCGCGTCCCGGCGTGTTGCAGGGCACGTACACCTACGTTTTGCAAACGAAGGACGGGCAAATCGCGACGACGCACTCTGTCTCGGCAGGGCTCGATTATCCGGCCGTCGGCCCGGAGCATGCGTGGCTTGCGGAACAGGGCCGCGCCGAGTACACGGCAGTGAGCGACGAAGAGGCTGTGGAAGCTGTGAAACGCCTGGCGCGCCTGGAGGGCATCATCCCAGCACTCGAATCCGCGCACGCGCTGGCCGAGCTCGACCATCGCGCTTCAAAAATGGACAAGGACGAAATCGTGATCGTGAATATTTCCGGCCGCGGCGACAAAGACATGGAGATGCTCGCCCGCCATGGCTGATTCCGCCGCGCCCAGACCCGCCGCACGCGCCGGCGTGAGCCGGATCGGGCGTCAATTCGATGCGCTGAAATCCGCCGGCGAAATGGGCATCGTGGCGTACGTCACCGCCGGAGATCCCACTCTTTCGGCGACGGAGAAAATTGTTTTAGGCGCGGCGGAAGCTGGCGCGGACGTTATCGAACTCGGCGTTCCCTTCAGCGACCCTCTCGCCGACGGCCCCACGATTCAGAGGGCCAGCGAACGCGCCCTGCGAAGCGGGACGACGCTCGCGGGCGTGATTGAGCTCGTCCGGAGAATTCGCACGCGTTCGGATGTGCCGCTGGTGCTCTTCAGCTATTTCAATCCAATCCTGCAAATGGGCCTGGAGAAATTTGCAGACGAAGCGGAGAAAGCAGGCGCGGATGGCTCGCTGGTGACGGACCTGACGCCGGAAGAAGCGGCGGATTATCGCGGAATTTTGCACAGCCGCGGCCTCGACACGGTGTTTCTCGCGGCGCCCACCTCGACGGATGCGCGCCTGGAGCTGATTTCCCGCGCTTCGAGCGGATTTCTATACCTCGTCTCGCGCACAGGAGTCACCGGCGCGCGCGAAGCTCTGCCGGAAGATTTGCCGGCGCTGGCGCGCCGCGTGCGCCGCTTCACGCAACTCCCGATTGCCGTGGGATTCGGTATTTCGCTGCCGACACACGTCACGGTGCTGGGCGGCATCGCGGATGCGGCCGTTGTAGGCTCGGCGCTGGTCGCTGAAATCGAAAAATCCAGCACAGCGGGCGAAGCTGCTGCCGCCGTGGCAGCGCTGGTGGGAAAATTGAAGGGTGCGGCGCGCCGCGGCGTCAGCAAGCGTGGAGTCGCCGATGAGTGAGCCGGGAACATTTCGCGGCATTGCCGTGCTGGGTGTGGGCCTCATCGGAGGGTCGTTTGCCCTCGCTGCACGGAGGGAAGCTCCCGGAGCGGTGATCGCGGGCTTCGACCGCGAGGAAAATCTCGCGAAGGCGAAAGCGCGCGGCGCAATCGACGAGAGCTGCGCCGATGTCGCGAGCGCGGTGCACAACGCGGATTTGATTTATATTGCCTTGCCCGTCGTGGCGGCGATGGAGTCACTGCGGACAATTGCCGAACATGCGCCGAAAGGCGCGCTTGTCACCGACGCGTGCAGCACGAAAGGCGCAATCTGCCGCGCTGCCTTGAACGTTTTCAAGAGTCCGGACGGCCCGCTCTTCCTGGGCGGACACCCGATGGCGGGGAAGGAAGCTCCGGGAGTGGAGCAGGCGGATGCGGACCTGTTCCGGGGCGCGCAATACGCCCTGATCGGCAGTGGCCCCGCGACGGACGAACGCGTGCGCCGATTTCTCGCGTTGATTGAAAAAATGGGCGCGACGCCGGTGTGGTGCGATGCGGAAACGCACGATTGGGCCGTGGGAGTGGTCTCGCATTTGCCGCAGATGGTTTCGATTGCGCTGGCACGCGTCATCGAAGATGAAACCGACGAGACGGGCTTGCCGGTCTCCCTTGCGGGCGCGGGGTTGCGTGACGCGCTGCGATTGGCGGCGAGCCCTTACAGCATGTGGCGCGACATTTGCCTCACGAACACGGAAAATGTGCGCCGCGCGCTCGACCGCATGGAGCAAGCGCTTGAGTATCTGCGCACACATCTAGCAAGCCGGGAACTCGAGGCGGAGTTTCGCGGGGCGAATGAATTGTGCAAGTCGCTGCAGAAAGGCCAGTGAGGAGAGCGCGGAATGGATAAACGGGTGGCGGGCGCGGATGCGGCCATCGCCGGGGTGAAGGATGGAGCGACAATCCTGCTCGGCGGCTTCGGCCTCTGCGGAATTCCGGAAAATCTGATCGCCGCGCTGGTCGACAAAGGCGCGAAGGATTTGACGCTGGTGTCCAATAACGCCGGTGTCGATGATTTCGGCATCGGCCTGCTGCTGAAGTCCCGGCAAGTGCGCAAGATGATCGCGAGCTATGTAGGCGAGAACAAGACCTTCGAGCAGCTCGCGCTGAAAAAAGAAATCGAAGTCGAGCTGAACCCGCAGGGCACGCTGGCCGAGCGCATCCGCTGCGCCGGCGCGGGCATTCCCGCCTTTTATACGCCGACGGGATACGGCACGCAGGCGGCGGAGGGCAGGGAAGTTCGCGAATTCGGCGGGCGTCCTTACATTCTGATGCCGGCGCTTCGCGGGGATTTCGCGTTCATCAAGGCGTGGAAGGGCGACCGCTGGGGAAATTTGATTTACCGGAAGACGGCGCGGAACTACAACGCCGTGATGGCCACGGCTGCAGACCATGTGATCGCCGAAGTCGAAGAGATTGTGGAGCTGGGTGAGCTGGACCCGAACTTCGTTCACACGCCGGGAATTTTCGTGGATGCGATTTTTCAGGGGCACGACTATCAGAAACGCGTTGAGAAGCGGACGGTGAGGAAGAGGGCGTAAGACCCTCACGGTGACGGGGAAACTTCAGGGGCTAAAGCCCGTGCGGTTTGGAAGCGGTGACGTCGCGCCATCAGGCCCGACCCACAAACCGGCGCGCGAGAAGCGGGGAGTTCGAAGGAGAGACTATGGCAGGAGAAATCGACAAGCGGGAAATCGTGGCGCGGCGTGTGGCGCAGGAGATGCGCGACGGCTACTACGTCAATCTCGGCATCGGCTTGCCCACCTTGATCCCGAATTACATTCCCGCGGGAATGGAAGTGGTGCTGCAATCGGAAAACGGAATGCTCGGCGTCGGCCCGTATCCGTGGGAAGGCGAGGAAGACGCCGATCTGATCAATGCCGGCAAGGAAACCGTCACTGAAATTCCCGGCAGCAGCTATTTTTCAAGCGCCGAATCGTTCGGCATGATTCGCGGCGGCCACGTGGATATCACTGTTCTCGGCGCGCTGCAGGTGGATGAAAAAGGCAATCTCGCCAACTGGGCGATTCCCGGAAAAATGCTCAAGGGCATGGGCGGCGCGATGGATCTGGTCGCGGGCGCGAAGCGCGTGATCATCGCCATGGAGCACACCACAAAAGACGGAGAAGCAAAAATCGTGAAGCAGTGCACGCTGCCGCTCACAGGCGTCGGTGTGGTGAAGCAGATCGTCACGGAACTGGCCGTGATCGACGTGACGCCCGAGGGGTTGGTGCTGCGCGAAGTCGCCCCCGACGTGACGCCTGAGCAGGTGCAAAAAGCGACGGAAGCGAGGCTGCGCGTATCGCCCGATCTGAAGCCGATGGCGCTCTGACGAGCGCGCCGCCGGCTTCGCCATGCATGGGCCGGGCGCTTTCGCAATCGCGGCACATGCGATACCATCCGCGTGCAGATTGGCAAGGAGACCGATGGAACCGCATTCGATTGTCATCTTGAACCTCCACAACCCGAAGGAGAAGTTGTGGGGCGAGCTGACCGAAATCAACGCTGCAGGCGTTACGCTGCGCGGCATCGATCTCGGCTCGTTCGACGATTTCGTAATTCAAGTGCTCGATCCGGAAGGCGACCGCGTGGGGCTGCCGACGCTGTTTTTTCCGATGCTGCGCATCGAACGGATCGCGCTCGATGAGCCGCGCGGGTCGGTTCCCTCAATGGCGGAAGTTTTCGAAAAAAAAGCAGGGAGATCGATCGCCAGTTATCTGGCGCAGTTCGCCTGAGCCATGCGGGAAGAACTCTTCGCCAAGCTTTCCCGAACGCGCATTCTGACGGTTCCGAACCAACTGACGTTCCTACGCCTCGCCTTTCTTCCTTTTTTCCTCATCGCCATCGAATACGAACGGTACGACTGGGCGCTCGGGATTTTGATCGCCGCCGGCTTTAGCGACGCTCTCGACGGATTTCTCGCGCGCGGCCTCAACCAGCGCACGCCGCTCGGCGCCTATCTCGATCCGCTCGCGGACAAGCTGCTGCTTTCGTCTTCCTATTTCATGCTGGCGCTGAAGGGAAAAGTGGCGTGGTGGCTTACGATTCTCATCCTTGGGCGCGACGTCCTGCTCCTCACCGCCTCCGCCGTGATTCTCGTCACGGTCGGATACCGCCCGTTGCCGCCCAGCATCTGGGGAAAAGCAACGACGTTCTTCGAAATTCTCCTCATCGTGATGGTGCTGGTGCTGGCGCAGTGGGACATGTCCTGGCTCCATCTGGCACGGCACTACTGCGCCTACCTCGTTGCGGCACTCGTTTGCTTTTCGGGATTACACTACTCCGTGGTGGTGTCGAAACGTCTGCACGTGGGGGGCTGAACCGCGGCAGCGCCAAAGCAGCGTCCAACCTCAAGGCGAAAATCGCAGCGGATTGGTGTTCCGACTAGTGGAGCTGCATATACACGCGCAGCGCGATGATGAGGCTGGCGACCACGGCGAGCCCGCTGACGAGTCCCATCACGTTGGCGCGCTTCCGTTCTTCCGCGGAGACGGGAGGGCGATCCGCCATGATTTTGCCGAGTAAAAAGCCGACGCCAAGCCCGCCGAGGTGAGCCGCGTTGTCGATACCCGGAAAAAGCAATCCCCACACCGCGATGTAAATCAGCCAGCGGATCAATTGGCTGCGGAGCATCTGCATGCCGGCGCTTTGGCGATTCATCGTCATCGCGAGCAGCACGCCGATGAGCCCAAGCAACGCACCCGAGCCGCCGATGCTGAAATGGCCCAGAGCGCTGCTCAACAAATAGCCGCCGATTCCCGCGACAACGTAAATGAAGAAATAACGCGCCGAGCCGAAGCGCTCTTCCACCAGCGGCCCAATATCCATCAGCACCCACATATTGAAGCCGATGTGCAGAAGACTGCCGTGGAGAAAGATGGCCATGATGAACCGCCAAGGCTGCATTAGATTCACTCGCAGAGGCAGCGAAGCGCCGAGCACAGCAAGCGCGCGAGGATCAATGGCGCCGAGATTGAAAATCGCAGAAAGCCCGCCGCCGGAGGGCGGGCTTCCTCCGGAGTGCAGCGTAATCATGAAGCAGAAGATGTAGAGAATGCAGCTGAGGCCGAGGATGATATACGTGGCCGGCGAAGTGGCGGGCAGGAATCGCCCGAACGAGCGGCTGATGGCGGCGAGCGAAAACGTCATGTTTGCGCCGCACTGATGGCAGCGCGTGGCCGTCGAGCCGACGAGCGTTCCGCAGGCGGGGCAGATGCGCGGCCGCGCATTTTCCTGGCGCGAGCCGAAGATCGAAGAAAATCTGTCGCGGAAACGGTCGAGTTTCCAGCGCAGGCGCGGCGATAGCGGCAACGGGTTTCCTTGCGAGAAGATTAGTGCGTTCCTATAATACCGGATTCATGAGGAAAGAAGAGATGCGGTTTCCCGCGTGAGTCTCTTGCGCCGGCCTTCGGAACCCCGCCGCCCGTCAGCAGAGCGGTCTCTTCGAAGCTCCTCCCGCACTCGTGCCCTTGCTTGGCTCCTTTGCGCAGGCACCATCGCGATTTTTGCCGCAGGATGTGCGCGCCATCGCGTGACGGTTGCGCCCCCGGCGGCAACGCCCACGCCGCAGCCGTTGCCTCCTTCTTCGCGACCTTCCGGACCGCCGCCAGCCGTCGAGCATCAGCCGGCGGTCCCTGGTGAATACGTCGAAGAAGGTGTTGCTTCGTGGTATGGCGTGCCCTTCGACGGCCATCGCACCTCGAGCGGCGAAATCTACAACATGCACGACTACACGGCCGCTCACCGCACGCTGCCGTTCGGGACCGTCGTTCGCGTCACAAATCTTCAAAATGGCCGGCAAACGCAGGTGCGCATCAACGACCGCGGGCCGTTCGTCGCCAACCGCATCATCGATCTCTCGCTTTCCGCGGCTCAGGCTATCGGCATGGTCGGCACGGGCACGGCGCCCGTCCGCCTCGAGGTGGTGTCCGGTCAGAATCTCGCGGGAGGATTTTTCGGCGTGCAGGTGGGTGCGTTTCTCAAACAGGAGAATGCCGAGCGGCTGAAAGAGCGCTTGCAGCCCGCCTACGGCGCGGTGAGCATCGCCACCTACGATTCGCCGGCGGGCCTATACTACCGCGTGCGCGTCGGACGCCTGCCCAGCGAAGCCGCCGCGCAGCAACTGGCCACGCAGTTGCAGCAGAACGAACAGTTGACGACCTTTGTCGTGCGCCTCGACGAATAACCGCGAAAGCAAACGAACGCCCTGCCTACTTGTGCTTCATCACGTAAACGCCGTCCCAATCCGCGTCGGGCTCCTCTTCCAGATACTCCTCGCAGCGGCCCAAAAACAGCCGCGAAGGGCCGTCCTCCGGCCAGCGTTTCAGCACTTCTTCAAACTTCTCCCGCGCTTCGCGCCATTGGCGAAGCTTGTAGGCCTCGCGCGCTTTGCCGAACTCTTCCACCAGCTCCGGCCCGTTATTCGAGGCGACCTGGTTGCTCAGCAATTCGTAGATGACCACGGGTTGCAGTTTTCCTTTCACGCGGATCATGTCCAGCTCGCGGAGCAGGAAAAATTCGGGAGTCACGGAACGGAATGTGTACTCGCTGATGATGATTTTCGTGCCGTATTCCTTGTTCAGGCCTTCTAACCGCGAGGCGAGATTCACGCTGTCGCCGAGAGCCGTATAGCCGTAGCGCAGCTTCGAGCCCATGTTGCCCACCGAAGCGCTTCCGGTGTTGATTCCGACGCCGATCTCAAGAACCGGCCGCCCGTCCTTTCGCCAATCTTCCTGCATCTCGCTCAGCCGGTCGAGCATGCTCAGGGCGGCGAGGCAACACGGGTCGGCGTGGCGTGGCTCGTCGAACGGCGCTCCCCAAATGGCCATCACCGCGTCGCCGATATACTTGTCGAGCGTCCCCTTGTAGAGAAAAATCAGCCGGGTCATTTCCGTGAGGTATTCGTTGAGCAGGTTTGCCAGCTCCTGCGCATCGAGCTGTTCGGAAATGCTCGTGAAGCCGCGAATGTCACTGAACAGGACGGTGATTTCCGTCTTGCGCGGCTGGACGAGGTGCGGGTCGAGCAGCAGGCGGCGAATCACTTCCGGGCTCACATATTGCTGGAACGCGCTGCGCACCCGTCGCTTTTCCTGCTCTTCCACCAGCACGCGGTAGAGCGCCACAAGCCCGACATTCGGCACGAGGGTGAAGGCCGAAGGCATGATGAAGTTCAGCCAGCTTCCGTGCAGAAACGCGAAATACACGACCGCCGCAAACGGCACAAGCATGGCGACGCCCAGGAACATCCAGCGGGGTTGCACCAGAGCCAGCCAGACTCCCAGACCAATCCCGAAGAGCACAATGAACCCGATGTCTGTGAGAACCTGAGGCGCTCCGCGCCGCAGAAATTGTCGATTCAGCACGTTGTCGATCAGGTTCGCGTGCACCTCGACGCCCGGGAAATCGAGGCTCCCGTAGGGAGTGACGCGGAGATCGCCAATGCCCGTCGCCGACGCGCCGACCAGTACAAGCTTGTCTTTGAAAGTCCCCTGCGGAAACTTTCCCATTGCTGCGTCGGCGAACGATACATAGGGATACGTCCGCGCCGGACCGCGAAAATTGATCATCATCCGGCTCACTCCGTCGGGATGGATCACGAGGTCGTGTCCGAATTCAACGCTCACCACGCCCGCGCCGCCGTAGTCGAGGATCGTGTCCTGTTCGGAAAGCCCGAGAAACATCCGAAGCGCCTGCACGTCGATCGACGCGTAAAAGTCCCAATTCGAGCGGTCGGCGTCGCGGCCATAGGGAAGCGCCAGCACGGACCTTCGCACCACGCCATCCGGATCGACGAAGACGTTGAAAAATCCCGCCGCGCCTTTCCCGGTAACGAGCGCATCGGTCAGGAGCTGCGTGTTCGCTTCGGCGCCCTGAGGCAGCATGTACTGGTTCGCGTACTGATCGATCAGGTTGATGCGTCCCTTCACGCCTCCTGCCGAGGGCAACGGACGTACTTGGGGAAAGGGAAAGTAGTCGAGAAGGTTTGCGTAGCGATCCAGCGTCTGGGCACTTACGCCTTCGAGGTCTGCCTTGGTGTATAGAAAATAATCGCCGAGCACGACATTCCCGAAGCGCTGAATCGCGTCCGCAAACTGCTGGTCGTAGTCGTATTTCTTTTCGAGAGCGTCGATTTCCTTCATCACCGCCGGATCGGGCGTTTGGCGGCGCTTCTCTTCCTCCAGTTGCGCGGCGAGAGTTCGCAGAGGCAGCGGCGTTTCGTCCGGCTTGCTGAACGTGATGTCGAACGCCACCACCTTGGCGCCATCCTGCCGCAGCGCGTCCAACAGTTGCGCGAAATAGACGCGCGGAAACGGCCAGTGGCCAAGAACTTCCTGCGAGCGCTGATCGATATCGATGATGATAATGCGGGGATCGGGCCGGACTGCGCCGCGAAATTGAAAGCGGGCGTCGAGAGTGTCGAGTTCGAGGCGGGTGAGAAATTCCGAAAGCGGCATCGGCCGCTCGCCGACAAACGTCACCATATAAAAAAACAGCGAGAGTAGCGTGATCGCCAGGCTGATGGAGAGAGCGCCGCGATGAAGCCTCAGGGTCGCGAAAATCGTCGCACTTTTCTCGCCTTTATCTTGGGCCATGGACGCGGCCGCGCGCACGCGCGCGGCAGTCTGGTGCGGCAAACTGCAGTCTGGCGCAACACTAGCAAAGCGCCACCAGCGATTCAAGGACGCGTTGGCAAAGCGTCAGGTGTTCCGCGGTGTGGAAGTCTGCCGGCGTCCCTTTCGGTCGCTTGCCGGGGCATCCCGAAATGCCCTCGGAGCATCCTTAGATTGACCCCGCCCCAGGCCCTTCAAGAGGCATCCTGCCTCTCACTCCGGAGGTAAACATGCGAAAGCCATTTTGGCCCACGGCCCTCGCCGTTGTGCTCGGACTCATGCTCGCTTCCTGCGGCGGCAATTCAACGCCCTCGCAACCTTCTTCCTCCAGTTCCGGAATGGTCCCTGTCAGTTTGACGATTAGCGACAATCCGCCCGCAGGTGTAACCATCTTGCGGTTCCAAATTCAGGTGACGGGCGCGACGTTGCAGCCCGCCGATACCAGCCAGTCAACCGTGTCGCTTTTGTCCTCGCCGCAAGGAGTGGAACTCACGCACCTGCAGACCGAGTCCGCCTTGCTCGTCAATGCGAATGTTCCCGCTGGAACCTATAACAGCTTGACCGCGACTTTCGCGAATCCGCAGATGACAATTTTCAATCAAACGGGCGGGACGCTGACCGTCGGCAGCCAATCCTGCGCCACAAATCAGGTCTGCACGCTGACTCCAACTCTGAATCAGGTCTCCATCAGCATTCAGGCGCCAACTTCGCCTTTTCCGATTACACTCTCCAGCAATTCGCCGCTCGCTCTGCTGCTTCACTTTGACGTCAATGCATCCGTTCAGGGCGATCTTTCCGTTTCGCCCATGGTCAGCGTCAAACAGATTCCGGCGCCTCCCAGCACTGCGTTCGGGACAATCCATCTGGTGGGGAGAATCACGGCTGTAAATTCGCCCAACTTCACTATCCAGTTGGGCTTCAGCGGGCTAGCGCCCGTCATTGCCACCGATAGCAATACGGCCTACAACTTTGGCAATTCGTGCGCTGCCGGCGATTTCAGTTGCCTCGCCGTCGGACAAGTCGTGCGCGTCACGGCAAGTCTGATGTCGGGCGGGACGCTCGACGCCACAAACGTGAAGCTGCTCGAATCGAAGGGGCAGCCAGCTTTGGAAGGACTGGTATTGAGCGTGAACGCGGCCCAAAGCCAGTTCAAGATGGTCGTGATGGACTTGCAGCAGTCCTGGGGAAATGTCTGGTTCGGTTTCCCGGTGACGATTCAGGTTGCATCCTCGGCGACTTTCAGCGTTGATTCGGACGGCGTCACGGTGCCGCCCACGCTGAGTTTTGCCAGCATAAGCGACCTTGTCGTCGGTCAGGAGGTGACGGTGAATCCTACGGCGACGCCAACAAGCGCTGCATCGCCGACCCCCTGGCTTGGAATCAGCGTGGACAGTGTGGAGCTCGAAGCCTCCCAGGTGACATCTGGTGTGACCGCAGTGAACGCAGGGGCGACTCCGCCGAATTTCATTCTCGGCACTCTGCCGCCGCTGTTCTCCTTCGCAGGCATCAGCCAGATCACAGTTGAGCCCGTCATGGGCACGGTCTATGAGAATGTCAGCGGATTGAGTTCGCTGTCCGTGGGCCAGACCGTTTCCGTCAGCGGGCTACTGTTCAACACTTCCGGCGGCCCCACGTTGATCCCGGAGGAAATCGAGACGCGTTGAGCAGGCGCGTGCGTCTGCAATTTCTCCGGCTATCTGAGCGAGCAGCCTCACCCCCTGACGCAGCGAAGGCTCCCTCTCGCGGCGGAGCCTTCGCCAAATACACTTGACCCGATTTGGCTATATACTCAAGGTCCCCCGCAAGTCCGGAAGGATTATGGCAAGCAAGCGCCAAATCTGGTATGTCGAGGGCTCTGCCGCGGAAGACCTCGTTGCGCCGTTGAGCGCCCGGTACGATCTGCGCACGGTTTCCTCGCGGCGAACCAACGGCTCTGGTGTTCCCCAAGGGCCCGGCGTCTGGATGGCCGAAATCGGCGCCGATGGTGGCGCAGCAAAATTGCCCCGGCGAGCTGCCGACTGGCGCGTCATCGGCGTCGTTCCCTCCAAATTTCCAGCGAAATCGGAACTTCCTTCCATTGGCGATGGCCGCATCTTCGCCTTCGTCCCACAGACCGCTCCAGCGAACATGGTTCGGCGCATTGTGGAAGCCGCGTTCGAGAATCTCGAGCTCACCCGACGCGAACACCGCGCGCGCCGCGCCCTTCAGAGCGCGGACCGCGAGCTCGAAAAGCTCAACGAAATCGGCATCGCGCTTTCCTCGGAACGCGACGTGAACGCTCTCCTGCGCTTGATCCTCGAAAAGGCCCGCGAAATCACGTTTGCCGACGCTGGCTCTCTCTATCTGGTCGAAGAAGCGCCGGACGGGCAGAGGTCTCTTCGTTTCATACTCACTCAAAACGACAGCCTGGATTTTCCGTTTGAGGAGGTTGTCCTGCCGCTCGCCGATGATTCTCTCGCCGGATATACGGCTCTTCATGGCGAGGTGCTTCACTTCGGCGACGCTTACCATATTCCGCGCAACCGCCCATTCCGCTTCAACGACCGCTACGACCGCGAATCCGGCTACCGCACCAGGTCGCTCCTCACGCTGCCGATGAAAACCGCGAAGGGAGAAGTCATCGGCGTGCTTCAGTTGATCAACTGCAAGAAAAAACCGCTGCAGAAGCTGCGGACCGTGAGCGAGATCGAAAAATATGTCCGGCCGTTTCCCGCCCACTCGGTGCGGCTCGGATTGTCTCTTGCCTCGCAGGCGGCCGTCGCTTGGGAAAATCGCCGCTTGTATCAGGAAGTGGAAGCGCTCTTCGAAGGCTTCGTCCGCGCTTCCGTGATGGCTATCGAGCAGCGCGACCCCACCACGTCCGGGCATTCGCTTCGCGTGGCCGAGTATACCGAAGCTCTGGCGAAGGCTGTCGACCGCGAAATGGATGGTCCCTACGCTTCCGCGCGTTTCTCGCGCGAGCAACTGAAAGAAATCCGCTACGCGGCGTTGCTGCACGATTTCGGCAAAGTGGGCGTGCGAGAAGAGGTGCTCGTCAAGGCCAAGAAGCTCTACCCGCTGCAGCTCCAGGTTGTCCGCCAGCGCTTCGATTACATCCGCAAGGAAATTGAAGCCTCCATCGTCCGCCGCAAGCTGCAAGTGATGCTGGAAAACGACCGCGGCGAAGCGCTCTCGGAAATTGCGCGCTTAAGCGAAGACCTCCAGCAGCGCGAGGAAAAAATCAACGATTACCTCTCCCTCGTTCTGCGGGCCAACGAGCCCGACCTTCTCGAAACCCGGCAATCGGACGAACTGCTCGAAATCGCGCGGCAGTACTTTTCCGATCCACGCGGCATGGAGTCGCCCTATCTCAATGCAGACGAGCTGCGCCTGCTCTCCATCCCGCGCGGAAGCCTCGACGCCGCGGAGCGTCGCGAAATCGAATCGCACGTGCTTCACACGTTTACGTTTCTCACGCAAATTCCCTGGACCAAAGATCTCCGCGGCATCCCCGACATCGCCCGCGCGCACCACGAAAAAATCAACGGCAAGGGCTATCCCTTCCACCTGAAGGGCGACGAAATCCCCCTGCCAGCCCGCATGATGACGATCTGCGACATCTACGACGCGCTCACCGCCGCCGACCGCCCTTACAAGAAGGCCGTACCTTCCGCTCGCGCCCTGGAAATTCTCGCCGATTGCGCCCACGAGCAGGAGATCGACGCCGAGCTCTTCCACATCTTCCGCGCACGCCGCGTCTACGAGGGCGAGCCCAACGCGAAAGAATTCGATTGATGAAATTCTCCCGGGCTCGGTTCAAAAGAAATGTATTCCGTAAAGAGCTGGCACGAGGATTTTTCCCGGCTCTCCTTCTTCTCGCTCTCGCACAGTCTACGTTCGCTCAACTCGCGGCTTCCTCCGCTCCGCCGCCCTCCACCGTAACCATTGTCCTTCCCCCGCACGTCGTAGCGGGCCAGCCGGCTACGCTCGCCGTTCTCGCCGGCGGCAAGCTCGCTCCTGGTGTTGATGTAGATCTCGGCAACGACCTGCGCGTGCGCACCGATCCGGTTGGCCGGGCTTATTTCACCGTTCCCTCCGGCACGGATTACCTAATCGCCAAGGCTCAGGGCGCATCCGCCGCCACGCTTGTCGATAACACGTCTCCTTCCTCTGCCGCGGGGACTCTCGACGTTCCTGCGCAGGTTTCGATCGCCGATATTTTTCCCATCTGTGGCCAGGGATTTCAGGGTGACGCCGAATCCAATCGCGTCACGCTCGGCGGCGAACCCGCGCTTGTGCTCGCCGCTTCGCCCGAATGCTTTGTCGTGCTTGCGTCCAACCAATCGATGCCCGGCCTCGTGGCCGTTTCCGTCAAGACCGGCAACCGCACATGGGCGGGTGCCACGGATCTCGTGTCCTTGCGCTACGAATCCGCGCAGCCTCCTCTCGCAGCTCAGAAAAAGAGCCGCTTGCGCGTCTTTGCGGAGGGAACGCGCGAGCCGGTCCGGTTGAGCCTGCACAACGAGACTCCCGGAGTCCTCCAATTCACTCGCGGTGACGATCAAGCGACCCGCACGAGCGGCGGAGAGATCAACGTCGCGGAATTCGAGGTCGTGGCGATCCGCTCCGGCAACTATTCCTTCCGGGCGCAGATTGTCGAATCTCCGCGCGCCGCCGACGCCGTCCGCTTTCTCAACGCCGCCGAGCCTCTTGCCAGCCAGGACCTGGGCAAGCAGTTGCGCAAGCTTTCCGGACGCCTGAAGCATCACCCGCGCGACGCGGAAAAGCTCGCGCCGCAGCTCGACGCTATTCTCAAAGTCGTTGTCGCGTCGAACCTGCGCACTCTTCTCGTCGCCGCTCGCAATTGCTTGTAGAAATCCGTTTCGACTGGTTGGAATCCTGCGTGCTCTCACGGCGCAGGGGCGGTAGCTTATGGGAAATTTCAGCAGGGCAAGGAATTCGGACAGAAGGGAACTACTCTGTCGGCGCCGATTCGAGCGCCTTTGCAGCGCTTTCTGGCAGCGCGCCTTCGGCCATTTGGTCGAGTGTCCCGCCGATGCGCGCCAGCCGGCCGTCGGCCTCTTCGTAGCTCTGCTGCGCGTGCCGTAGGTGTGTGCCGAGCTTTCCGTACGTTTCGCTGAACACTTCGAGCTGTTTCTGCAAGCCGCCGAGCTGCCCTTGCAATTTCCGCGCGTTTTCTTCCATCTGCAATCCGCGCAGGCCCAGCAGGATCATCCGCAGGTACGCATAGAGCGAATTCGGCGAAACGGGAATCACGGAATTTTGCCGGCAGTAGGTGTCGAGCGGCCCGTACTTCGCGTCCTCCGTCATCAGCAGCTCGTAGAAAATGGTCTCCGAGGGCACGAACATCAGCGCCACGTCAAACGTATGCTCGCCCGGCAACACGTATTTCGCCGCGATCGAATCGGCGTGTTTTCGCACCGCCTGCGCGAACTCCTTCCGCGCCTCTTCGCCCGTTTCCAGCAGGCGCCGGTAGGAATCGAGCGGGAATTTCGAGTCGATCGCCAGCAGGTGATCGCCCGCGTGCACCACCGCGTCTACAATGTCTCCGGTCGCAAACCGGTATTGCAGCTCGTAGGCGGAGGCAGGCAGAGAATCCTCCAGCATTCGCTCGAGCCCGATTTCCCCCAGCGTCCCGCGCGATTTCGCCCCGCCCAGCACTTGCTGCATCGTCTGCGACGCCTTCGATAAATCCTCGCCCATCTTCAGCACGGTGCCGAGCTGCTGGCTCATCTGCCGCACCGATTCGCTGGCCGAATGAAGCTGCTGCGCCACATTTTTCTGCGCTTCGGAGGTGATTTGCCCGGAGCTGGCGATGCCGGTCTGCAGCTCCTGCCGCACCTGCCCCAGTTGCTGCGTCATCGCCTGCATCAGGTGGTTGATCTGTGCGGTGAAGGATTGTCCTTGTGTCGTCAGCGCGTTTTGCAGCTCCTGCCGCGCGTCGCCGAGCTTTTCTTCGGAGCGTTTGCTCGCTCCGCGCACCAGCAGAGCCACAATCACCACGCCTGCGACCACTGCTCCGAGGATGTACCAGATGTTCGGATCCATGTGAGGAATGCTCCGGAGGCCGACTCCACTTGCTCGGCCCCTTCACACTGTATCTTGAATCTCCGCTTGCGGAAAACGCAACTGGAATGAGGCGGGACTGTCGATTCGCATGCTAAACCGGAGTTCGATCGTGCCGCGCAGCGTCCCGCAAGGCGGTTCTGTCTGGCGAGACGCAGCCTTTCGAAGCTACCAGATCACTTTCAGTCCAAACTGGAACGTTCGCGGATCGAACGCCGCCGTCGGCTGCCCCGCCGGGCACAACGCGCTTCCCGCCGTCGGGTCGCACACGGGGTTCACGTCGCTCGCGTTGAAGCGGTTCAGTAGATTGAATCCGTCCGCAATCACCTGGACGCTCCACCGCTCGTTTATCGGGATCGTCCGGGCGATTCGCAGGTCGATATCGAAATAGTTGGGTTTCGCGTAGGCGTTGCGCGGCAGGTCTCCCACGCAGCCATAGGGCGGCGAAGGAACCGTCGGATACGGCCCGAACGGCTGCAGCGAGCTGTCCACGCACTCGGTCGGCAGGATAAACTCGGCGCTCTTGACGTACGGCGAAGTTGTTGCTGCAGGGAAGCCGGGAGGCACGGGCGTGCCGGCCGGCAGAACCGACGGCCGATTCGTGGCCGTCCCGAAATCAAGATTCGTGTTCGAGCCGATGAGGATGTTATACGGCCTTCCCGAAGAGAGTTCGATAATCGGTGCGACCGTGAAATCCCCGAAGAATTTTTTCCAGAATCCCGCGCCTTCCTGGCCGTGGGGCGTCTGGATGACGGCACTCGTAATCCAGCGATGGCGCTGGTCGAAATCCGAATTGCCGCGGTCGCCGTTCGGATTGCTGTTGTCCTGCGGGTTGAGCAGCGTTGAAAGGTCTGTCGAATCGTCGATCGAGTGCGACCACGTCCATCCGGACAGCAGCTCGAAATCCTGAGAGAAACGCTTCGTCACGGTGAGCGTGAACGCGTTGTAGAGAGAATTTCCGGTTGACGTTTGTGGGTTCACGTCGCTCCACGGAATCGGCAGCGGCGCGCCATTCGAGATAAATCCGGTCGGGAAGCCCCCCGCCTGCGCCAATCCTACGAGCGTCGCGTATCCGCCCGGAACCAGTCCCGAAAACGACGGGTTCGGTCCGGAAGGCCGGAAGAAATTGAACACCGCCGGCGTCCCGATCATTCCCACGGGCGCGCCCGCGCAGTTCGCCGCCCCAAATCCCTGCCCCAGAATCGTCGGCGCGATCAGAAAAACGCTGCCGCTCACAGCGCCGGACGTCGTGTTTACACAAGAATTCGCGGCGCCATTCGGCACCGCCACGGTCAGAGGATTCGTTCCTGCTGGAACGACGCCCGCGGCAATCGCGTTCGCATCGTTCGTCACCAGCGTCTTCGGATTCGTTACGTTCAGATTGATCGTGCGGTCCAGATGCGTTCCGTGCGTGTAGTTGTAGGAGGCGCTGACCTTCCAGTTCCTCGCAAACTCGTGTTCGATCGTCAGGTTCGCCTGCTGCGCCAACGCATACTGAAAATTGCTGGTCACCGGAATCGTGTACGGCACGATGGGCAGCGGGTAACCCGGCTCGCCGTAGGGCGAATAGCCCTGCACGCTCAGGTAGCGCTGGTTATTGAACAGCGAATTCGTGTACGTGTTTCCCGACGTGTCGACGAAAAATCGCTGCTGGCTTGGCTGATAGCACATCTGCGGCGTGGCCGGGTTCGTCGAGCAGCCGGTCGCGATGTTGCCCGTCAGCACCCCCTGGAAAATCGATGACGCGTTCAGCGCTCCGATGTTTGCCGGATTATCGATGGATGCGCGCGAGGGCGTTCCGCCTGCCGCCTCAAGCAGCGCCGATTCCGCGCCGTCTTCGGCTGTTGAAAGAAATGCGAGCGCCAGCGGCGGATTGTCGTAGAAAAATCCGTAGCTTGCACGGATTACCGTCGTGCCGTGGCCGAACGGATCCCACGAGATGCCGATGCGCGGCGCCACGTTGTTCTTGTCCGTCGGAATGCCTTGCACCACGCCGAATGCTTTTTCGCCCTCCGCGTTGAGCGTTGTCGCGGGCGTAAAAATCGGCAGCCAGCCGATGTCGTAGCGCACGCCGTAGTTCAGCGTCAGGTTCGGCGTGATTTTCCAGCTGTCTTGCGCGAAGACGCCCAGCTCTTTCTCGTCAAACGGGCTGTTGGATTGCCCGACTCCTTGGTAGAAAAATTCCGGCAATCCCAATCCGTACGCCTGCACCGAAGTGAATCCCGGCAGCCCAGCAAACGCCGGGCTCAGCGAACTTGCATCGAGGCTCGTGAAATCATAGACGCCGCCGTAGTTAAGCGTAAAAATCTGCGATTTGGACGAGCGCAGTTGAATCAGGTTCACGTCGCCGCCGAACTTGAATGTGTGCGTTCCCTTTGACCAGGTGAGGTTGTCGGTCCACTCGTACCGCTTCTCAGTACGGTCCTCGGTGGAAAACGGTTCGCGTCCGAAAAACGCCGCGCCGGCAATGTTCACCGCCGCATAATCCCCGCCCGGCAGGTTCGAATATCCGTAGTGCAACCCGCGCCGCGCAAACTGGAATCGCGCTTCGTTGAATAGCGTGCTCGAAATCGCCGTCGTGTGCTGTCCGATGATGGCCCAATCGCGCGTCTGCTGCACCGACGTGCGCGATCCGGAGTTCTGCCCGAAAGTCTGGTTCTGCGCGTTCACCTGGATTCCCGTCGTCGTGTCCGGCGAAACCATCGCCCGGATGAACGAGCTGTTCTTCGAGTTCCAAATGTGATCGATTTTCAGCGAATAGATGCTTGATTCATCCGATGTCGGAAAATTGCCGATCGTCGAGACCAGAGGCACGAAATTCCCCGGCAGCGGCACCACGTTTGCCGCGCCGCAGCTTCCCGGAATTCCCGGATTGCAGTCGATCGGCAGCGGAAAAGTCGTCGGCCCACCGGTCGCGTTTCCAAAAAGCGCTGTCGCCGTCGCCGCTCCCGTCAGGTTGGCCGCGGAGATCAGCGGTTGCGCCTGTGGGACGGTGCAGTCCGCTCCATTGCCCGTCAGCGCGCCGATGTTCGTCTGATAAAAATTTCCTTGCGCCGGCGTCAACAAAAACGCAGGTGCCGCGGCGCAGGGAATCGCGAACGTTTGTAATCCGAAGTTGTCCTGCCCGATGCTGGTGAAGCCGGTTTCCTGCTGGCGGCTGATTTCGTAGCTGAAAAAATAAAACGTCTTGTCTTTTTGGATCGGCCCGCCGATCGTCGCGCCTCCCTGCACGCGCGTAAAAGATTGCTTCACGGGAATTGTGCTGAAGGCCTCCGTGGCCGGGTTGAACACCGCGTCCACCGAAAACGGATTGCGCGCCTGGATGGCACTGTCGCGCAGGTATCCGAAAACGTCTCCGTGCACCTGGTTCGAGCCCGACTTCGTCACAATGTTCACCACGCCGCCCATCGCCCGCCCGTATTCTGCGTTGTAGTTGCTCGTGATCACCTGGAATTCCTGCACCGCTTCCTGCGAGACCGTCGCCCGCACGCCTCCTACGGAACTGTCGTCCGCATCCGCGCCGTCCACGGACACCATATTCGACCGCCCGCGCTGTCCGCCGAAATTCAGCCCGCTGGTGGGTGCCGCGCCGATGGACGGCGTTTCATCTCTCGCCGCTTGCGAATTCAGCAGCGTGAAATTGATGTAATTGCGTCCGTTGATCGGCAGATTGTCGATTTGTCTCTGGGTGATGGAGGTCGAGATATCCGTCTTTGCCGTGTCCAGCAACTGAGGCGCCGCCGAGACGTTCACCGACGTCGCCGTCGTCGCCAACTGCAGTTGCGGGTTGTATTCCGCCGCTGCGCCGAGCACGAGCGTCAGCGACGCATTCGTCAGCGTCGCGAATCCCTTTGCCGCGACCGTCAGCGAATACGTTCCCGGCGGCACGCCGATCACTTCATAGCGCCCTTCCGAATTGCTCGTTGCCGTGCGCTCCGCCCCGTTCGCGGCGTTTCTCAGCGTGAGTTGCGCGCCGCTGATCGCCAGCCCTTGTGGATCGGTCACCACTCCGGACAAGTTCACCGTGTTCACTTGAGCCCATGCGTTCGAACCTGAAGCGGCAACCACAAATACGAGCACACCCAGCAGGAAAGCAAGTTTGCGCACACGCATCTCCACACCCCTCTCGACTTCACCCTGCGGTATTTTGGGGATCAAAGAACCGCCACCCCGTCCCCCGTGGTTTTCCGCCGCCTCGATACGCACCCGTCCACACGGCGCTCGGTCCGGCTGATTTGCGACTTCTACTCCGGAGCCTATGCCTTTGCAATAGAAATCTTGAATGCACGCAATCAGACTTGCTCAATTGGGCAGCTTTTTGGGGGCGGCCGGCCGTTCTCGCTTCGTTAAGCGTGCATGCCCCTGCCTGCACGCAGAGTCACGCTTCCTTCGCACCGTTACTAATCCCTGGAGCTTCCCGTCGCGCGCGGGAGTTTTACTGCTAGGAGGATTTGAGGGGATAGCGGAAAAGCCGAAAAAGCTCTACTCGCGGAAGGGGGAATTCGAGAGCTGCACCAAAGGGGCCGTCGCCGGGGCCGAACCGCCCTCAATCGTCTGCGGCGCCCGCCAGAAGTCCATGGTGGCTACCTGATGCACGCAGGAGACCGTGCACCGCGGTGCGCAGCCTTTCTTGGTGTAATATTCGCGCCGTCTCTGCTCGTCGGTGTACTCAATCAGCGGCACGCCAGGGTACCCTCGCTGCTGCGAGCAATAGTGCACCAGCCCGTCTTCGCAGACGTAGAGATAGCGCGATCCGGCGCGGCATCGCCAGTTGTTTTCCCGCCCGGCGGCGATGTTGTGCTGGAAATAATTGATTCGCGTGAACGACCGCTTGCCGAGCTTCATGATCTCTTCGAAGATCTGTTGCTCGCGCGTGCCGAGCGGCTGCAATTGCCCGTTCCCGTCGTGCAGGATTCCCACCGTCGACGTGAATCCCAGCTCCACGGCACGGTGCGCCACCGTCAACGCGTCCTCGGGAAAGTGCACCCCGGCGCCGAGCACGGAATTGATGTTCACCTGAAATTCCGCGTGTTCGGCCAGCAGTTGCAGCTTCTGGTCCAGCACCTTGAGGCTCTTTTTCGACACGTCGTCCGGCTTCACGTTGTCGATGCTGATCTGCAGATACTCGAGCCCCGCCCGGTTCAGCCGCTCGATCCGGTCCGCCACCAGCAGGTAGCCGTTCGTGATCATCCCGGCCATGATTCCGTTCTTGCGGATGCGCCGGATGATGTCGTCGAGCTCGGGATGCAGCAGCGGCTCGCCGCCGCTGATCGTGATGATCGCCGTGCCCATCTCGCCCAGCCGGTCGATTCGCCGGAACATCTCTTCGGTCGAAACCGGCTTCGAGTGGTCGTCGTACTCGTTGCAATAGGTGCAGGCAAGATTGCAGCGCCGGATCGGGATGATATGCACCAGCAGTGGATGCCGCGTCGACGCCACGCCCTTCGCCACCATGCGCCATTCCCGCACGCGCCGGTGAGCCGCGCGCAAGCCTCTCCGCATTTTCTTGGAAATCGTCAAGGAAGTGTGAACGTCCTGTGAATCATCCGCGGAGCCAGTGCCCCGCTTCATTTCCCCCGCTATTATTATGCCATAGGGAACCGGGAGGTTCTTCCCGAGGGCTGTGCCGCAGGTGCGCCATCTGGCACCGTCTCAATCCGACCACGGCTCGGGCTTCCGGTCCCACCGGTGCTTTCGCAGCTTGGCAATCAGCGCCGCTTCGAGCGGCCCCGCGTCGCTCGCCGCCACGTTCGCTCTCACGTGCTCGATCTTCCGCATTCCCACAATCTCCGTGCTCACCGCCGGATGCGACACCACGAATCGCAGCGCCATTTCCGGCAGCGTCATCCCCGCCGGCACGTCCTTCTTCAGATGTTCCACGCGCCCGATCGTCTGCTTCAGGTTTTCCGGCCCGAAATACCGCGACCGCCAATCGTCCGCCGGAAATTTCGTTTCGAGCGTCATTTTTCCGCCCAGGCTGCCCTCGTCGAGCGGCACGCGCGCGATCACGCCGATCTTCATCTCCTCGCACAGCGGGAACAGCTTGTCCTCCGGCGCCTGGTCGAAAATGTTGTAAATCACCTGCACCGCATCCACCAGCCCCGTGCGGATCGCCGCCATGCCGTTTTCCGGCTCCCAGCGGTTCAGGCTCAGCCCGAACGAGCGGATCAACCCGTCGCTCTTCAGCTTCTCCACCGTCTCCCGGAATTCCGCCTCCTTCGTCCAACTGTCCTCCCACACGTGGAATTGCAGCACGTCGATCGCGTCCGTTTTCAGCTTCTTCAGGATTTTCTTCGCATATTCGTGGACATGATCGGCGGGGAACACCTCGTGGTATTTGTATTTCGGCAGCGCCGGCCAGCGGCGGTTTTTCGGCGGAATTTTCGACGCCGCATACAGCCGCTTCCCTTTGTTTTTCGCGATGATTTCGCCGAGCAGTTCGTCGCTGTGACCCTCGCCATACGCCCACGCTGTGTCGAAAAAATTGCAGCCGTGATCCACGGCCTGCTGCAGCGACGCCAGCGATTCCCGGTCGCTCGACCCGCTCCATCCGCTCATTCCCCACAGCCCGTACCCGATGTCGCTGACTTCGAATCCTGTCCGTCCCAGTGTCCTGTATTTCATCATTTGTCTCCGCGTTGCGGACACTCTCACGAACCGCGTATCCTCGTCAAACGCCCCCCGGCATTTTTAGATGAGTCTGCAGGCGTGCTTACCGTGTTCGCAATGCCGCCGAAACTTGGCAATCTCTCCGTAGGGGCACGGCATGCCGTGCCCGCGCGCAGGCTCCTGCCCGTCCCCTCGCGAATCTGCTAAAATTTGTGGAATCGCTCTTCGTGGGGCTGTAGCTCAGATGGATAGAGCAGCAGTTTCCTAAAAAGCAAGCACTGTCTTGCAGTGTTTGTTTACAGTAGCTTAGGCGGTGGTTGCTTGTGCACATTTGTTGTAATTGGGCCATTCAGGTGGGCGAAATGTGCACAAGGTTGTGCACAAGAACTGAAGTAGAATTGGATCGCGGGGCCGTCGCTTAAATGGATAAAGCACAGGTTTCCTAAACCTGGTCTCCCGGTTCAAGTCCGGGCGGCCCCACCACTGTTTCAGGATTGTTTTTCCAGAGCCGCCAGCCGCTTATCCAAGTTTCCGATTAATTCAAGCAACCCAGTCGTTACGTGGCGCAAATCCGGCGCTGATACGTTGGGGGCATTCTGTATAGGCGGTAAGTGCACGCCGTTACCATCAGACATCTTTATAGAAGCACCGCCTGCTATGTCTGTCTTTACGTCCATGTGCTTGCACCTTCCTTCTAACGCTCTTTTTACTGCACTAACGGGGCTTGACGTATTTGCCATTCCTTGTTGGCTTCTTTGCGGCTGGACCTAACCAACTCTTCTTTGTCCGTTCCAACGCATGTCCAAATTTCGCGGTAGTATGGCTCGTCCCGGCCCGGCCAACAACTGTTCCAGATGGCGCACACAACTTCCAGTTTGTCGTTCACGTCTCTTATATCTGCGCAGTGCTCTAAGGTGCTGAAGTCCGCCTTTTGGGGGCATATCACAACTAGGCTAAATCGGAACTTTCCCACGTCTTGCCTAATAC
>Ga0335073_10001115_pt1 | contig 35647 bp, 28 predicted proteins | sample Lox_Sample_22_FD_207093 | JGI IMG/M metagenome (GOLD analysis project Ga0335073, IMG submission 207093) | Soil microbial communities from Loxahatchee National Wildlife Refuge, Florida, United States - Lox_Sample_2.2 | ecosystem: Environmental > Terrestrial > Soil > Wetlands | place: USA... | reverse complement strand
ATGTGACCATCGGCTGGATCGCCAATTCGCTGGAGCTGGGCGCCATGAAGCTGAGCGAAAATCTGCGGGCGCAGATCGCCGCGAATTCGAATCTGGAAATCGTGGGCGAACCGGAAGAGCTCCGCTTCGATCAAAATGGGAACCTGCCGAGCCTCGCCGTCCGTTCCGGCGCGGCGCATTCGGATTAGCCGGGAAATTCTCGTCGCCCGGCCCGGCCCGAAGATTTCAAATCACATCCGCGAAACTTTTCCGCAGCCGGTGAAACCACGCGTATCCTAAAATGGCCACGGCGGCGGACCCGATCCACAATACCGCCAGCGGCGCGAAATCCGGCGCGCGATTCTGCAAAAAAATCGCGCGATAGCCGCGCACCAGCACAAAAATCGGATTCAGCGACAGGATTCGCAGCGCGCCCGCCGGAAGACTTTCTTCCGAATAACAGATCGGCGTCAGAAAAAACCACAGCGTCAGAATGAAGCCGATCACCGCGGCCAGATCGCGCACGAAGATTCCCAGCGCGGCCAGAAACCAGCACAATCCCGCGGTCAGCAGCAACTGCGGCAGGATCAGCACCGGCAGCCACACCACGGAAATCGGCACGGAACGGCGCGCCAGAAACAATCCAGCAAGAAAAATCAGCAATCCGAAAATTTCCGTCACCACCCCCGCGATCACCAGGTTCACCGGCAAAGTTTCCAGCGGAAACACCAGTTTCTTCACGAAATTCCGGTATTCCAGAATCACGTACGGCGACCGGCCCACGGCTTCGGAAAAAGCCAGCCACGGCATCATCCCGGCGAGAAAATAAAGCAGGTATCCGACCCCGCTGGTGTCGTTGCCAAAGCGATTTTTCAGCACCGCGCCGAAAATAAACGCGTAGGTGGCCATCAGCAGCAGCGGATTCAGAAAGGTCCACAGCGCGCCGGCGAAGCTGCCGCGATAGCGCGAGAGCATGTCGCGCCGCACCATGGACCGGATCAATTTCCGATTGCGCCACAACGATTGCGGAGGATAGGTGAACGCCTTGGGAATCGCGCGCAGCAGGCGTTCGCGCCGCAGCGCGCGCGTGGTAGAAACTCGCGGCGGGGAAATTTCCACCGCGCCGTCGTGGACTCGCGCGTCGATCAGGATAAACCGTTCCCGATTTTCAACCGGCGCGACGTGCACGCGGTAGGGTCCATCTTCGGCGGGCAGCGTAACCTGCAACTCCACTTTGGGGTCGCGCACATCGCTCCATTCGCCTTCGAACAGGAACGCGCCCGTATCCGGATCGTAAATTTGCCAGCCCATCAGGGAAGGCGTATCCAGGGCGAAGCGGACGCGAATCGCGTGTCCGTCGACTTGCGCCTGAATGCCGTGAAAACGCGCCACTGAAACTATTATCCTTCGCGCGGAGGATCAGTGACGGCTGAAATGTTTGCGGTCTACGAGAGTTCCGGAATCACGGTCAGGATTTTTTCAGTGGGACAGTTCAGCAGCTGTGGAGGGCGGGAAAAAACAACGCGGAAGGAGCGGCCCGGAAACGCTTCCGGCCCACCCCTTCCGGCAAAAAGGCTTCGGTTTAGCTACCCGCGGCTTCAGACATCACGCAGCTGATCTTGGAAAAGATCACGCTGATGCTGGAAGCGACGTTCGGCATGATGGCACCGGCGGCGACGGCCACGAAACCAGCCATCAAGGCGTACTCGATGAGGTCCTGACCGCGCGTATCCTTCCAAATCTGCAATTTCAAAACCAGATTTTTCATGTCTCCTCTATATCTCCTCTCCCTATGGTGCGCGACAGGTCCCTGTCGCTGATATGAAGTTATCATCCGGCCCCCTCCATTCAAATCGGGCTTACTGCCTAAGGCGCACCTCAAAAACTCTCAGGCACCTGCCTTTCTGCCTATTGGAGAACTCTTAGATCTACCGCAGTACTCTGACCGATGGAGTAGTAGTGAAGCGCGGGGCGTTTTCAGCCGATATTCCCGGAAGATATGTCCAAGCTGCTGTTGAAGTTATGTGCGGCGCTGGTATTGCTGGTTCCGGCGGTCCAATTCTGCTGGCAGTGCCGGCGGATGCCGGAATTCGGCTATCTCCATGACGACGCTATTTTATTCGTTTCAGCAAAGAGCGCGGCGCACGGCGATTACCGCATCGAGAGCCTTCCCGAAAATCCGGCTCAGACCAAATATCCGCCGCTTTATCCCTTTTATTTATCTTTCATTTGGCGAATCGACCCGCATTTTCCGGAAAATCTGGAGCTGGCCACCTGGTTCAGCTTCGCCTTGTTGCCGCCTTTTTTGGGATTGGCCTGGTTCTACTATCGGCGCGAACTGGACGAGCCCCGCGCCTGGATCCTGACGGCGCTGCTGGCAATGAATCCTTACGTCATTCTTTTCGGCGCGACCATGTTCTCCGAGCTGTTCTTCACCTGCTGGCTGATGGCGGTTTTTCTGGCGATAGCGCGTCCGGGCACGCGGATGGCAGTCCTGGCCGGCCTTTTCGCCGGATGCGCGTATCTTTCACGAACGGCGGGAATTGTCCTGCTGGTCTCGGTTCCGGCGCTGCTGCTGTGGAAGAAAGAAACCAGGCGTGCGGCGGCGTTCGCCGCGGCCATGCTCCCGTTTGTTGCCGGCTGGATGCTGTGGACGCGCAGCCACGCGCTTCATTCGAGCGACCCGACGCTGATCTATTACACCGACTACCTCGGTTTTCAGTTCCTGAACGTCGGCGCGAACAATTTCCTGAATGTTCTCTATATCAACGCGGACCGCATCCTGTGGGCCATGGGCACTTTGTTTCTTCGCGATTTTCTGCCGAATTTCGCCATGGATATTCTCACCCACGTGGTTGCCGTGGCGATGATTGTGGGCGTCGTTCGCCTGGTGCGGCGCGGAATTGCGCGCCAGTATGCGGCGTTTGCGCTGCTCTCGGTGGGCCTTCTGATGGTCTGGCATTACCCGCCGACCGAGCGCTTTCTGCTGCCGTTATATCCGCTGCTGATCGCCGGATTATTGACGGAACTCGAACATCTTGGACAAATGATCAAAGCCGGTTTTCGTCACCGCGATACCGGCCAGCGAGTGGCAGCCGGGCTGATCGCCGCGACGGCCGCGGGATTGTGCGCCATCGCGGTGGTTCTGCAACTTCAGTTCACGCTGGTGGACCTTCGCCGCCAAGCAGAGGCGCAAGTCCAGCGATTCAAGGAACTTAACGCCGGCTACGCCTGGATTGAGCACAATCTTCCGCCCTCGGCCACGCTGCTTTCCTACGACGATCCGCTGCTCTATCTCTATACCGGACGTCACGGCAATTACCTGCCGATCATGCCCAAGTGGTGGTATGCCGAAGATTATAAATCCATGGCCGGCGCCTACAAAGATCTGAACGCGTACTGTCATCAACGCGGTTTACAGTACGTCTACTTCACCAATAACGACCTGGATCGCGAATTCGGCGATTCGTTGCGGCGCGAAGTGCAGCAGGAAGTGCGAACCCAGCCCGGTTTGACGCCGGTCCACGTCACGCCGCAGGGGACCGTGTACAAGGTGGATTAGCGTGGCTCCCATCGCCAGAGTGGCCGCTAACGAATTTCCCGCTGTTTCCCGTGGACGAACGGAAGCCGGCGCGCGCCGCGTGATGTGGGCCTTCTCGATCGCCGCCGTGCTGGCTCTGGCGTGCCAGCTGGCGCTGCTTGTGTGGGCGCGGAACGCGTTTTCCGGACCCGAATCGGTGGTCACCGGGCAGGCGCAGACGCTGGCGCGCGACGGCACGTTGTACACCGATTTGAACCGCTATCCCTACACGGTCAGCGCGTACACGCCGCTGTTTTATCTGCTCGAAGCCGGTCTTTCGAAAACGGGTCTTTCCGTGCTCCTTGCCGGACGCCTGCTCAGTTTCGCCGCGCTTTTGGGGATCGTCTTCTTCAGCCGGCGAATTGTGCTGCTGTACACTTCGGACGGCTATTGCGCGTGGCTCGCGGCGCTGTTGGTCGCCTCGACTTCGCTGCTTGAAAACTGGGGCACCATCGGGCAGGTGGATACGCTGGCGGTTTTCTGGTCGATCGCCGCGTTCTACGCATTTTCGCGGCGCGTGTTCGTGGCGGCCGGAATTTTCGCCGCGCTCGCTTTTTTCACCAAGCAGACCATGCTCGCCGCGCCCGCCGCGATCTTCATTCTGTTGTGGCTCGAGCGGCCGAAAATCGCGCTGCGTTTCGGCGCGATTCTAGCCGCCTTCGTGGCCGCAATCGCGTTGCTGATCGATTTCTCGACCGGCGGCCGTTTCCTGGCCGATACCGTTCGCGCGAACATGAATCCGTTCGCGCTGGAAAAACTGAAGCAGCACGCCATGGTGCTGATCGGCGCGGGACAAATGCTGTTGATCGTCGCCGTGGGCGCAAACCGCGGCTGGCGCGCCGGGCGGCCGTTGTTCATCTACCTCGGATTCGCCGCGGCAATCTTCGCTCTGACGGCGGCAAAAATCGGCTCGGATACGAATTATCAGATCGAGTTTACGGTGCTGCTGATTCTGTGCGCCTGCGTGACGCTGCACGCGCTGGATTTTTTCCCGCTGACGTTTGCGGGAAGCAAGAAATGGATCACCCTGCTCCAGATTCCGCTGGCGGTTCACCTGGTTCTGAACCTGCGCATGACCAAAAATCTGCTGCTGGAGCGGATCGGCGTCGAGCAGGCCTTTCGCGCCGAAATCGCCGCGCTGCGGCCGTACGTCGATTCCGGGAGATTGCTCTCGGCCGACTACAACGCTTCGATCCGCCTGCGCGGCGCGATGGAAGTGGAGCCGCTGATTTACGGCCTGCTGGTGCGCTCCGGCGTGGTCCATCCGGAACCGCTGCGCCGCGACCTGGCCGCGCAGAAGTTTTCGACCATCCTGTTATTTGAAGACGTCGACCATCCCGCCGCCGCGGACGCGGAAACGTCCACATTTCCGCCGGCGCAGATCGAGGAAATTCGCAAACACTATAAGCTCGTCGCGCGAATCGAAAGTCCGTACCCGAGCGGAGTTTTCGTGTACAAGCCGCGTTAGGCTCCCGTTCGCGCCTACATGAGCCCGGCGGTCTTACTGTTTGCCCGTATCGATCCCCAACCTCGATTGCAGCACCCGCAACAGCCGTTCGAGCTGCTGGATGCGCGCGGCCTGGGCGTTGTTCTCCTGCCGCAGACGCTGCACTTCCGCTTCCAGTTGAACGCGCCGCTGCTGCAAATCGGCCAGCTCCTGCGAGCTCTGCGGCGCTTCCGGCGGACGGCCCAGGTAGCGCGACGCTTCCTCCGTCTTCGCGCCGCTGGCATTTTCGACCGTCATGCGCACTTCGATATCGCCGCTCTTGCGCAGATAGGTGAACTTGCCCCCGGCCAATTGCGCGTGGCTCAATGGCACCTGCTGGGTATCAGCTCCGTCGATGATTTGAAGCGTGCCGGAGACTGCGTCCACCACCGGCCGCGCCGCCGGATTCCAGGAGACCATCAACTGCCCATCGTGTTCGAGCACCGAAAGCGAGATCGGCTCCGGCGTGGACGTCGCCATCCACCATCGCAGCCCGAGCAGCGCGCCCACCGCCAGCACCAGCGCCCAGCCGGCCAGCCACAGCCAACCGCGCCGCGCCGGCCGGGCCTCCAGCAATTGCGGTCTCGCAAACGAAGGAAGCACCGGAACCGATTCGTCGGCGGCGGGCTGCGGGACTACTTCCTGAACCGGCATGTCCAGCCGCTCGAAACGTTCGCGCGCTAACGGTTCGCCCTCCACGCGGCGCGCCGGCGGGCGACGTTCGCTGCGCTCCCGCCGGTCGGCGCCGCGCTCGAGAAAGGCCTGCAAGCGATCTGGAAAATTGAACTCCAGAAGACTTTGCTCGCTTTTCACCGCGCCTTCGCTGTCGCGCACGAAAAATCCCGCGCGCATGGCCCCGTTGCGTCCCGGATGCACCACCAGGGCCACCTGCCACGGCGACGGGAAAAAAATCGAAAAGATCTCCTGGTCCGATTCGTTCAGCAGAATTTCGCTGCGCGTGTGCGACAGAAACCACCCGACCGATTCCATCCCCACCAGATACGGATCGTCCTTGTCCCGCAGAAGCTGCTCGTGCAGGTTCATCCGGTCTTTATCGGAGAAAAGGAATCCGGGGCCGCGCGCGTGCTCGCAGGCGATGGGCCGCATCGCCAGAATGCGCACCGTATTTCCTTCGTGCGTGCCGTACAGCACACCGCCCACTTCGATGCCGCCGCGCGACAGGCGCTGGTAACCCTCCGCCACTTCGTGCCGGATCTCTTCGATCACCACCAGCGAATATTCGAGGGTCAGCGGGCTCTCCGGCGCCGCCCACAACCCGAACTTCACGTCCGGGCCGGGAGTGAACGGAGGATTCGAGGGCACGCTCATAATGGTGAACTCAGACTGCCGGGCCGGACGATAACGCGCGAGTTGGTCATGCCCACGTCCTCCCCGTTATCCTCGTCATTTTCGTGCAAATGAGAATAATAGGTCGCCGCAGCCATTCCGCCGGCGAGCATCAATGCCAAACACAGGCAGGCAATCGTTTTCGCGTTCCACGCCCGCTCGTGACTTACGGCCGATACCGTTCCCGCCACCGTCACCACGGCCATCCCGACCGCCAGAACAAATTTGGTGTACCACGGCATCAAATCCAGATGACCTTGCCCGCCCACCTGGCTCCACAATTCGAGAATAGCCAGGATCGCCAGCAAAAATTCCGCCATGAAAGCAAGTCGTAAAGGATAGCGGGGCATCACAACGCGATACTCTATTGTACGGCGAATTCATGGACGATCTCATTGCATTCCTGGGCATCCCCAGCATCAGCGCTCTTTCCGAGCACTCGGGCGACGTTCGCCGCGCGGCCGAATTTGTGCGCGACTGGCTGGCCCACGCGGGCCTGGAACATTCGCGGCTGATCGAAGGCGACGGCAATCCGCTGGTTTTCGCCGAATGGACCAGGGCGCCCGCCAAACCCACGCTGCTGCTGTACGGCCATTACGATGTTCAGCCGCCCGATCCGTTAAACGAATGGACCACCCCGCCGTTCGATCCGCAAATTCGCGACGGCAGCCTTTACGCACGCGGCGCGGCCGACGACAAAGGTCAGGTTTATATTCTGATGGAAGCCGTCGGCCGCCTGCTGCGCGAGCGTGGCCGTCTGCCGGTGAACGTCAAATTTCTGATCGAAGGCGAAGAAGAATCGGGCGGCGAACACATTGAACATTACGTCGCCGGCGCGCCACCCGAGTTGCGTTCCGACGCGGCCATCATCTGCGACACCGCGATGTTCGCGCCGGGTCTGCCGACCATCACTACGGGTCTGCGGGGCCTGGTTTACGGCGAAATTCACGTCGCCGGCGCGCGCACCGATCTGCACTCGGGCGATTACGGCGGCGCCGCGCCCAACGCGATTGAAGCCGCCGCGCAGATCATCGCCGCATTGAAGGATCGCGATGGCCACATTCGCATCCCGGGCCTGTATGATCGCGTCCGCAGACCGAGTGACGCGGAGCTGGCCGCATGGCGCAGCCTGCCGTTCGATGCGAAAGAATATCGCGAAAAAGAGATTGGCTCACCCGCGCTCGCCGGCGAACCCGAGGTTCCGTTGTTCGAAAGACTGTGGTCCCGGCCCACGCTCGAAGTTCACGGCATCCGCGGCGGATTTACGGGCGAGGGCGCAAAAACCGTGATTCCGGCGCGCGCCGTGGTGAAAATCAGCCTGCGGCTGGTTCCCGATCAGCGTCCGGAAGAAGTGGCGCGGCAACTGGAAACCGCCCTCGCGCAAGCCGCGCCGCGCGGGGTGACGGCTGCATTCAAACTGCTGTCATCCGCGCCGGCGAGCGTCGTCGATCCCGAAAATCCCTTCATTCGCAAGGCGGCCGAAGCGATGGAAAAAGTTTTCGGCCGCAAAACGGTTTACGTCCGCTGCGGCGGATCGATTCCGATTGTGGGTGTATTCGAAAAATCGCTGGGTATTCCGAGCGTGCTCGCCGGTTTCGGCCTTCCCGACGACAACATTCACGCGCCCAACGAAAAAATGTCGGTGGAGAACATCCGCCGCGGGATTGACGCGATGATCGCTTATTTCGACGCGCTAGGTGGATCATAATCAGCCACTGCCACTTTCCTGTGGCTTTAGTGGGGCAGGCCCCCGGCCTGCGCGGGGCTCTCAGCCCCGCTCGTCGCCCGTCAGCAAGCGGCCTGCCCAACATCATTGTTCGGCGATCTCGTGCAGAAAGCTGTCGCCCTGACCGATTTTCGTCCCGAAATTCTCGGCGATCGTCTGACCGATGTCCGACAGCGTCGCCCGCACTCCCAAATTCACGCCGCCGCGAGCCGCCTTCGAATACACCAGCAACGGAACATATTCGCGGCTGTGATCGGTCGACGGAGTGGTCGGATCGCAGCCATGGTCCGCCGTCAGAATGGCCAGATCATCTTCGCGCAATTTTGTTTCAAACGCCGGAAGCCACGCGTCCACTTCTTCAAGCGCCCGCGCGTAACCTTCTACGTCGTTGCGATGCCCATAGAGCTGATCGAAATCCACCAGGTTCACGAAAATAAATCCCCGCTCGAGCGAATCCATCGCGCACAGCGTCTTGGCCATCCCGTCCGCGTTGTTTTTGGTTTTTTCGTACTCCCGAATGCCGCGTCCCAGAAACACATCGAAAATTTTTCCGACGCTGAACACTTCCACGTCCGCCGCGGCAAGCTGATCGAGCAGCATACCCTTGGGCGGCGGCACCGCGTAATCGTGCCGGTTCGCGGTGCGCGTAAATGCGCCCGGAGAGCCCTCAAACGGCCGCGCAATCACGCGTCCCACCTGGTACGGACCACGCAAAATCTCCCGCGCTGTTTCGCAAATTTTGTACAACTCGAACAGCGGAATCACTTCCTCATGCGCCGCCACCTGAAACACGCTGTCGGCCGACGTGTACACAATCGGCGAGCCGGTGCGCAGGTGCTCTTCGCCGAGTTCCTTAATGATCTCCGTGCCCGACGCGGCCTTATTTCCCAGCGTCCCTCGTCCGATGCGCCGTTCGAACTCCTTCATCACCTCCGGCGGAAAACCGTGCGGAAACAGCGGAAACGGTTTTTCGAGATGAATGCCGGCCATTTCCCAATGGCCCGTGGTCGTATCTTTTCCCGGCGACGCCAGCGCGCATTTTCCGAAAGAACCGATGGGAGACGGATCGGCGGCGAGTCCGCTCAGCGGTTTGATGTTGGCCAATCCCAGCCGGCACAAATTCGGAAGATGTAAAGGGCGCGCGCGGGCGATATTGCCAAGCGTATCGCTCCCCACGTCGCCGTAAGCCGCCGCATCCGGCATTTCGCCGATGCCCACGCTATCGAGCACCATCAGAATCACTCTGCCGAAACGCATTGCAATTCTGATTATCCTGCGATTTACTGCACCGTCAGATAGGCACCCGCCGAACTCGATGCGCCGCCCACCGTAATCACCAGCGGCAAATCTCCGCTCGGCGTATCGGCCGGCAGCAAGATGTTCAACTGATAAAGTCCGGGGCTGTTCGGCGTCAGTCCCGCATACTGCACATTCGCCGCCGGCAGCGTCGTCCCGCCGAGGGTAACCGTCACCGCGGCCGACACCGGTGCGAGCTGCGCGAAAAACGTTCCGGGCGCGACCGCGGGACTGGTCGGCCCGAAGCCGGTTCCGTAAATGGTCACGTACTCGCCCGGCTGCGCGGCGACGATGCCCGAGCCCGGAAACAGCGCCGGCGATGCGAGCAGAGCGCCGCTCAGCGAATCCGTCGCGGCCACCGGATTCTGACCGTTTGAATTGTTCTGGAAGTAGAAAAATTCGGGCGTCTCCGCCTGCACGGCGATGGTCGCCGGCGCGCTTTGCAAGGGATTCGGCCCGTCGCATCCGGCGATCACCACCACGCTGGTGCTGGTTCCGGAAAGCACGGGCGCCTGAAAATTCACCTGGGTCGCCGACGCGCCGTCGATCGGCGCGCGCGTGCCGCCCACGGTCACGCAGATGCCCTGAAAATTCACCGGCACATTTCCATTCACCAGATCGCCGGCGCCCACGCTCACAAAGGTCGCCGGACCGCCGAAATTGGTTCCTTTCACCGTGGCGATGGCGCCGGTCGATAGCCCCAGCACCGGCGGCGTGCTGAAGCCCGATCCTTCGAGCACCGTAATCTGCGGGACCGGCGTAGCGGGAGGCGTCACCGTCAGGTTGAAGGTCGCCGGCGTTAATCCCGTGGCCGCCGCCGCGATTGTCACTGGACCCGGCATAGACCCCAACGTCACCTGTACCGACGCCACGCCGTCGCCCGAGGTGACCGCGCTCGGAGCGCTCAGCGTGGCCGACCCGCTGGTCACGGTGAAATTCACCGTCACGCCGCCCACCGGATTGCCGTTCGCGTCGGTCACTTCAATTGCCAGGGTCAGCGATGTTCCCGGTGCGCCGGATTGCGCATTGCCGCTCGAAATGCTGAACGCCGAGGGCATCTGCACCGTGAGTTGCCGCACCCGATCGTTGAACGAGTCCGCGAAATAAATATTGCCGCTGCCATCGACCACGATGCGCTGCGGATCGATCGGCACGCCCAGCGCCGTGCCGGTTTCCGCGCTGAACGCAAACTGGCCCGGCACTCCCGCGACGGTCGAAATCACTCCGTTGGTCACCTTACGGATCACCGAATTGTTCCAGTCGGCGATGTACAGGTTGCCCGCCGCATCCAGAGCGATGCTCAGCGGCGTGTCGAGCTGCGCGGTGGTGGCCGTGGCGCCGTCGCCCGAATATCCAGGCGTCCCGACGCCGGCGACGGTCGTAATCACACCCGAGGAAAGGTCGATTTTGCGCACCCGGTTATTACCCGTATCGGCGACGTACAGGCTGCCGTTGTAAACCACCACGTCATTCGGCGCGATCTTCGCATTCTTGGCCGGACCACCGTCTCCGCTGAAACCGGCGCCGCCGGTTCCCGCATAGGTCGAGATCTGCTGATTGCTATTGACCACGCGGATGCGCAGATTGCCGGCTTCGGCGATATAGATATTGCCGTTGGCGTCCGCGGCGACGCCGGTGGGACCGTTAAGCTCCGCATTGGGAGCGTAACCGCCGTCTCCCGCGAAACCGGCTGTGCCAGTTCCGGCGAAAACGCTCGGGGTGGTCGCGCCAAACAGCAGCCGCAGCACCCGATTGTTTCCGGTGTCGGTGAAATATAAATTGCCCTGCGGATCCTGGGCCATGCCTTCCGGAAAATACATCTGCCCGGGATTGCTGCCGCGAACGCCGGTGCCGTAAAAGGCCTGGATGGTCCCGGAAGAGACCTCGCGAATGCGGCTGTCGCCGGTGTCGGCGATGAACAGTCCGCCTTTGCCGTTGGGAAGAATGCCTTCGGGAGAGTTGAGAAACGCCGACGTCGCGGGAATATTGTCGGCAATCGCCGTGCCCGCGACGGTGTTGATGATATTCGAGCGAATCCGGCGCACGCGGTAATTGCCCAGGTCGGCGAGCAGAATATCGTCGTTGGGCGCGGCGGTGACAAACACCGGCACGGCAAAGGTCGCGGAGCTGGCCGCGCCGCCGTCGCCCGAAAATCCGAGGGTATCGCTGCCGGCCAGAAAATGAATGTTGCCGTCGCTGGTGACGCGCCACAGCTCGAACCAGCTCAGGATCAGCAGATTGCCATCCGGCTCGATAGAGGTCGAGTAGGGATACAACAGATTCGCCGCCAAGGCCGGCCCGCCGTCGCCATCCAGCTGCGGCTCGCCGTAGCCGTAATTGCCCGATCCGGCAACCACCGCGATTTTATTGGCCGCCTGATTGATCATCTTCACCTGGTTGTTATAGAAATCGACGAAATAAACATTCGCGTTGGCGTCCACCGAAATTCCCTGCGGCCCATCGAGCACGGAACCGGTCGCCGTGCCGTTCCCGCTATTTCCGAACGTCTTCGATCCCGCCAAGCTCGAAATATTCTGCGTGGACGCGGTCACTTTGCGAATGCGGCTGTTGTAGTTGTCGGCGATATACAGATTGCCGGTCGAATCGACGGCCACATCGAAGGGATCGACGCCGGCCGCGGTCGCTGCGGCGCCGTCGCCCGAATATTGATAATTCCCGTTTCCGGCCACGGTGGCGATCACGCCAGTCGATAGCACCACTTTGCGAACGCGCTCATTGTAGTAATCGGCGATATATAAATTGCCGTTCGAATCGAGCGCTACGCCCTGCGGCGTATCGAGCTCCGCCGCTGTCGCCGGACCGCCGTCGCCGGAAAAACCGGCGACTCCGTTACCAGCGACCGTCGAAATGGTTCCTTTAACGTCCACGCGGCGGACGCGATTGTCGCTGCTGTCGGCAAAATAAAAATTCCCCGCCGAATCCTGCGCGATGCCCCAGGGCCGGCGCAAGGGAACGCTGGTAGCCGGGTCGCCGTCGAGCAAACGGCTGGTTCCGGCGACGGTCGTGGTGAGGTAGGATTGAGCGAGAATGGCCGGTGCGTAGAGCAGCACCGGCAGGAACCGCAGTTTGGGTCGATTCATTTGGCGTTTAGCAATATACTGCAAAAATGTAACGTTAACAAGGAAAAAATGGCACTTTCGATTCGCGATCTGGATCTTAATGGAAAACGCGTGTTTATGCGCGTCGATTTCAACGTCCCGTTGTCTAACGGCGGCAAGGAAATTACCAGCGATAAACGCATTAAAGCTTCGCTCCCAAGCATTAACTATGCCCTCGACCACGGAGCGGCGCTGATTCTCGCCAGTCACCTGGGGCGGCCCAAGGGCAAACCCAATCCGGAGATGAGTTTGGCTCCAGTCGCCGCGCGGTTGAGCGAATTGCTCAAGAAACCGGTCGCCATGGCGCCCGATTGCGTCGGCCCGGCCGTCGAAGCGATGCTGCCCAAGCCGGGCCAGGTGCTGCTGCTCGAAAACCTTCGTTTTCATCCGGAAGAAGAGAAAAATGATCCCGAGTTTGCCCGCAAACTCGCCGCATTATGTGACATTTACGTGAATGACGCGTTCGGCTCGGCGCATCGCGCGCACGCTTCAACCGTCGGAATGGTCGCTTACGTGAAACAGGCCGCGGCCGGCCTGCTGATGGAAAAAGAACTGGAATATCTGGGGAAAGCGACCAAAAATCCGCAGCATCCCTGCATTGCCATTCTCGGCGGAGCGAAAGTTTCCGACAAAATTGAAGTGATTCAGAACCTGATGAAGTTTGTCGACCGCCTGCTGATCGGCGGCGCGATGGCTTACACGTTCCTGCGCGCGCGCGGCGAATCGACCGGCAGGTCGCTGGTGGAAGAAGACAAGCTGGAACTGGCCAGGGAGCTGATAGCGCAGGCCGGTCCGAAGCTGGAACTGCCGGTGGATCATGTGGTCGCCGCCGAATTGAAGCCAGGCGTCGAAACCAGGATCGTCGAGAAAATTCCGGACGGCATGATGGGCCTGGATATTGGCCCTGATACGATCGATTTATATGAGAACGTGATTGCCGGCGCGCGGACGATTATCTGGAACGGTCCGATGGGCGTGTTTGAAACGCCTCCGTTCGACAAAGGAACGGTCGCGCTGGCGAAAGCAGTCGCCGAATCGGGCGCGGTGAGCGTAGTCGGCGGAGGCGATTCGGAAAAGGCGATCAAATCGGCGGGAGTGGCCGACAGGATTTCGCATATTTCCACCGGCGGCGGCGCGTCGCTGGAGTTTCTAGCGGGGATCGAATTGCCGGGCGTGGCGGTGCTCGAACGCTAAGACGATGCGTGGCTTAGGCCGCCAGGCTGGTGCTGCTGACGCGCGCCAAATTGCGCCGCGAACGAGCGCAAGCCTGGCGGCTTACGCCACAGGCTAAAGCAGATCCTCGCGGCCGGATTTTTCCAGTCTCTTGACGATCTCGCCCACCTGCTGCGCGCGGCTGCGGTCGGCGATCAGCAGCGCGTCGGGTGTATCGACCACAATCAGGTCCTTCACGCCGATCAGCGCGACCAGTTTTTCCGCGTGAACGTAATTTCCCGTGCTCCCATCGATCAGCGCGGTGGCGCGAAGCGCGTTGCCGCTGGCGTCGCGCCGTTCCAGTTCATAAACCGCGTTCCAGCTTCCGACGTCGTTCCAGCCGATGTCGCCGGCGGCAATCCCCGCGACGTTTGACGCGCGTTCGAGAACGGCATAATCGATCGAAATGTTTTCGCACTTGGGAAAAACTTCTTTCAACCGCGCGGCGAAACGGCGATGGCCGAACGCCGGCAGACTGGCAAGCAGGGTCGCGGTCTTCGGCAGAAAACGCCGCAGCGCGTCGAGCAGCACCGAGGTTCGCCAGAAAAACATCCCCGCGTTCCAATAAAAATTCCCGGCGGCGAGAAAGCGCGCGGCCGTTTCCGGATCGGGCTTTTCGCGGAAGCCGAGCGTTTCGACCGGCGCCGGTCCGGGCTTGACGCCCGCGGGAAATTCGATGTAGCCGTAGCCCGTTTCCGCCCAGCGCGGCTGAATCCCGAGCACCACAATTTTTCCCTCTCGCGCGGTGCGAAACGCGGGACGAAGCAGACGAACGTAATCGCGCGGCCGGGCAATCACGTGATCGGCCGGAAACACGCCCATCACCGCTTCGGGATCGATGGAATGAAGAATATGCGCGGCGAGGCCGATGGCCGGAGCCGTGTTGCGCTGCGCCGGCTCGGCTAAAATCTGGCGCTTGGGAATTTCCGGAAGCTGGCGCACGATCTCCTCGCGCAGATGATCGTTGGTGAGAATCCACAGGCGATCCGGCGGAAGCACCGGCTTCAATCGATCGGCCGTTTGCTGGATCAGGGAACGGTCGCCGAAAAATTTGAGGACCTGCTTGGCGCGATTGCGGCGGCTGCGCGGCCAGAATCGAGTGCCGCGGCCCCCGGCGACGATCAGGCCGTACAGATGATTCGCAGGCATTTTTTTAAGTTAGCCTAATCGGGCGCGCCGATGATTGGCCGCGCCCCGGCCTTATAGCCCCGCCAGTTATGGCGGGGGTTCTTGCGCCCACCGGATAACACAGAAGCGAAAAACCGTCGAACCCCGCCCTGACCGGCGCGGCTGAGCAACGCTACGGCTGAATCGGATAGGGACGGACCAGCTTAAGCTCGCGATCCCAGCGGGTGCGCGTGAAGAAATGCTCGGCGACGTCGATAAAATGGCCGGCGCTGTAATCGACCCAATCTTCGGTGGGCGCTTCATACGACCAGAAAATCAGCAGCGGTTTGCCCATAATGTTGTCGCGCGGCACGAATCCCCAGTAGCGGCTGTCGGAGGAGTTGTCCCGATTGTCGCCCATCGCGAAATAATAGCCCGGCGGCACCACCACCTCGCCATTCACCACGTTATGCGCGAGCATCTCGCGCGCCGGCGGATACACGTTAAAATCGGTCGGCTCGGCCGGGAAATTGTCGCGATAGGGGACAATATTCGGGTCGACGTGCTCCACATACGGTTCGTTCAGCGGCTTACCGTTCAGATACACAATCTTATTGACCACCTTGATGCGATCGCCGGGCATGCCGATCAGACGCTTCACGTAATTCTGCTGAATATCGATGGGCCAGCGGAATACGATGATGTCGCCGCGTTTGGGCGCCGTGTACGGCAGCAGATAGCGCGAAATCGCTCCAGGCAGCGAATAGGCGAGCTTATCCACCAGCAGGTGGTCGCCCACCATCACGGTTTTATCCATCGACGGCGTCGGCACGATGAACGCCTGCACCAGCGTGGTGGTGCCGAACAGCAGAATGATGATGTTGATGGTCCACTCGTTGATGAAATCGCGGACCGAGTCGGCGAATTTTTTCATTTCTTACTTAACAGGATACCCGACGGGATAGCCGTGGATCAGCATAAATGTGCGGCTCCAGCGGGTTTTCGTAAAGAAATTCTCCGCGAGATCGATCAGGTGCGTGTAATTGAAGGAGGAGCTGTTCAGCTCGCTCGAGGGCGCGTCGAAGGACCAGTAAATGATCAGCGGTTTGCCGATAATATTGGCGCGCGGCACGAATCCCCAGTAGCGGCTGTCGAGCGAGATGTCGCGGTTATCGCCCATCGCGAAATAATAACCCGGCGGGACCACCACTTCGCCGTTCACCACGTGATGCTGCAACATATCCAGCGCGCCGGGATATACATTGGCGTTGGGCTCGCCCGGAAAATCGTCGCGATAGGAATCGATGTAATCGGTTTTATGAATCGCGTAAGGCTCGTTCAGTTTCACGCCATTCAGATAAACGTCCTTGTTGACGATGCGGATGCGGTCCCCGGGCACTCCCATGCAGCGCTTCACGAAGGTTTGGGAAATGTCTACCGGATAACGGAACACGATGATATCGCCGCGCTTGACCGGCTCGTACGGCAGAAGGTGTCGGCTGAGGGGACCGCCCGGCGCGTAGGCCAGCTTGTCCACCAGCAGATGATCGCCCACCAGTAACGTATCTTCCATCGAACCGGTGGGAATCAGGAACGCCTGCACCAGAAACGTAGTCAGGAACAACAGCAGGAGGATGGTGACGGTCCACTCGGCGATGGTGCCGCGCTGCGGTTCGTGGGGCGGTTCAACCACCGTTTCAACGGCCTGCGCCACAACCGGTTCGCCAACCTGCGGTTCGGCAGGCTCGACCAGAGCGGGGTGTTCGTCTTGCTCGACGGCGGTTTCGGGAGCGGGAAGCTGGCGGGAAAAGGAATCCGTCGCGTCTTCGGGGATCACTGTTTTTATCTTAACCGGTTACGGCGATGCTCGCCAGCCGGGCGCGAACTTGGCTCGATTTGTCGTGACTTAACGCTGCCGGCTCGCGCGAGCCTTATATTGCGCCAGAAGCGCGGTGAATTCTTCGTGGGTCATTTTCAATTTTTCCGGATGCCCGTCCACCCATTTGCCCAGCGCATCGAACTTGGCCGGCGTCCAGCCGCCTTCGAACTCGGCGCCGTTTTTGCCGGATTTATTCAGCTCGAAATTGAACGCATCCTGCAAATTGGTGAATTCCGCCCGCGCAATGGCGGCCGAGGCGAGCGCGGCGGGAATGAAAATCACGCCGTCGTGCTTGGCCAGAACCAGATCGCCCGGCAAAACCACGGCCCGGCCGATGCGGACGGGAACGTTGATGCCGGTCACCTGCTCCTGGGCCCACGCGGAAGGGTCGTAGCCCTTGAAAAGTCCGTTCAAATTGGGGATTTCCCGATTCTCTTCCGCGTCGCGAATGCCGCCGTTGAACACGAATCCGGAATGGGTGTGCGCGGCGATACCGCTGCCCAGGTTGGAGCCGATCAGCGTTCCTTCGATGATCTTGCCGTAGCCGTCGCAGACCATGGTGTCGCCCATTTTGAGTTCATTGATCACCCAGCTATTGGTCCCGCTGATGCGGCCTTCGGCTTTGCCTTCGCCCTGGATCGCCTCCGTCATATCGGGGCGCGTGGGCATGAACTGCGCGGTCAGCGCGCGTCCGGCGAAGGGCTTGTCGGGATGCAGCGCCTGCCAGTCGCCCTCGAACTGATTGGTGTAGCCATGGCCGCGCAGAAAATCCCAGACGTCTTCGAGCGAAACGTCGAGGGCGCGCTCCAGGAGATCGTCGGGAATTTTCGGACGGCCGTCGGCGAAACGCTCGCCCTTCCACGCCGAGGTGTAGAACATGACCTGCTCGCGGGTCTGTTTGATTTGGGCGTGGGCAGGCTGCACGGCGGCGGCCATGACCATTGCGAGCGCGGTGAGAATGATTTTCTTCATGATGAAATCCCCGAGGCCGCTAAATACGGCCGGACTCCCGCCATCCCTGGCGGGGCTCGACGACTGCCCCGTCAGTTATGGCGGCGGCAGATTTGTTCCGCATCATTTTTTCAGTCCGAACGCAAACACGCGTGCGTCATACGTGGTGACGTAGATCTGGCCGTTGGCGAGCGCCAGCCCGCCGTAATGATTCCAGCTGTCGATGGCTTCGCCGCTCGAATAAATCTCGTCGCCGGTAGCCGCGTCGAGCGCGTACAGCACGGCGTGCATCACATCGCGTCCGCCGGAATAGCGCCGGCCGGGCTGCTGGCCGTCGGGACCGGACTGGATCTCTTTCCATTCGGCGTCGCGCTCGAAGCCGGGCATATTGGGATTCACTTCGGTGATCGGGGTGGGCCGCGGACCACGCCCGCCGCCGCCGCGCCCGCCGCGTCCCGCATTGCTTTGCTGCGGGCGAACCAGCGTCGCTCCGCGATCGCCGTCGGCCAGAACGTAGACCACTCCGTTGGCCATCACCGGGACGCCGGGCAAATCGAGGTCGCCCGAAATCCACTCGGGCGTCAGCACCGGTTTGCCGTCCCGCGTTTCGACTTTAAACGCCATCAAACTTCCGTTGACCACGTTGCCGTGCTTCACCTTGAACTCGCCCACGGTGTCCTTTGCCGCCGGACCCATCATCGGGGCGAACAGCCAGCGCTGGCCCTGCGCGTCGACCCAGGTGCCCATCGCGCCCCACATGCCGTTATATCCGAAGCGCACCGCGTCGTTCGACCAGCGCGGCGAAACGTACAGCGCGTGGCGATGATCCGTGCCGCCCAGATTGGCCGCGTCGAGCAAATAAATGACGCCCTCTTTCGCCGCCGCGGCAATCAGCGTCCATTTTTCGTAGTTGAACACCAGCGGACTGCCGGAGCCTAAATCCAGATCCTTTTCATTGATGAATTCTTCGTTGGCCGGCGTGAAGGAATCGATCACCCGCAGGTTGGTGGTGAATTCGAGAATCGAGTTGCCCCACCGGCCGCTGGCCGGATCGAAGGCGCCGTCGGCGGTCTGCGCCACCACGCCCCAAGGCGACTTGACGATGCCGCCGCGTCCCCAGATGCCGGAGGCTTTCCCGGCGCTGGTGTAAAAATGCTCAACGCTGTGGTTGGGATCGTTGACGTCCATCGCGGCGATTTGCGAAGTAGCTCCCGCGCAGCCGCGCGTGGTGGTCGCGAATAATTTTCCGTCCACCAGGTTGAGGCTAAAATTGCGCGAAAATGCCGGCACGATGCCGGTCGCGGGCATAACTTCTTCGCCGTTCGAAATTTTCACACCACGGACTTTACCGTCGTTGGGCAAAACATAAACGATGCCGGTGTCGCGATCGATAACCGGCGTCGCATTCATATCATTAGGACAGGTGCCGTTGGGCGCCTGCGGCGGTTTTTCGTGATTCGGAAAATCCTTCTGCCAGACGATTTTTCCGGTCTTCGAATCGAGCGCGTACAGCGCGTTTTTTTCGTTCGCCCCGCCGCCGACGATCACTAGGTTGCCGTACGCCAGCGCATCGGTGAGGGTCGCGTGGACGTTGATCTTATTGGGAACCGCGTCGAGCTGCGTTTTCCACAGCAAGCCTAGCCGACCGGCCGTTTCCTTGGTGAGCGTGGTTTCGCCGCGCGCCCAGCCGGTGCGTTCCGGATCGTAGCTGTAGGTAGTCCAGTCGTGCGTGACCGGCTCGTCGATGGCGCCCTGGCGCGAAGGTTCGGGCGGCGGCGGCGCGACTGAAAGTTCGTGATTCACTGCCGTCAGCAGCTCGTTGATCGCATCCTGCGCCGGACGCGGCTGGCCAGCCGGCGGCATTTCGCCATTGCGCAGCGCGGAAACCACCAGTTCCCAGACGCTGCGCTGTTTGGTGAACGAATCCGCCGATGAGGTGAGCTGTTGCAGGTCGACATTCTCCTGCGCGAGCGTCGAATTATGGCACCGCTGGCAATTTTGTTCGACGAAGGGTTTGATCGTCGCCGCGAGCGGCGTGGCCGATTGGGCTAAGCTCAGGACCGGCAGCGCCGCCGTGGCCGCGAAGAAGAGCGCAATTTTCTTAAACATTATTGGGGAGTCTGGCGATGCTGATACTCGCGTCCCATTTCCGCTGCTTTTTCGCTGCCGGAGCAGATCTTGACGCCTTCCTTAATCATGCTGATCACGTCGTTGGGCATGCACGTATTCAGGAAGTACAGATGACTCTCTCTGGTGGCCGCGAAAACTTTGGAGCGCGCCGCCTGCATTCTCGGATCGTTCACCACATTCTGCCCCGGCGGGACCGTCACTCCGAGCGACATCGCCATATCGCCGGGACCCCACTCGGCGAACGACAGTCCGGGGACTTTCACGTTTTCATCGACGTTGGCGAGAGCGATCTTATCTTCTTCCTTCACGCCCAGCATCAGTTCGCCATTCGGATTGAGCGGCCACGCGTCGGCTTTCTTTTCGTATTCCTGGACGGAAACGCCCCAGATCTGCGCCGCGGTCGGATCGCCGTGAACGCCGCGATGACCTTCCTTTAACCCGTCGTGGCCGACGCCCTGCTCGCGATTGGGGAAGCGGACGGCCTCGATAAATTCGCGAATCGCATCGGGATTATCGGCGTGCGTCAGCAGAATCCCGTGGACGCCGGTCGCCAGCACCTGCTGGAACATCCACGCGTTGGCGCGAACCGTGGGACCGTCGAGGCCGTTCACCGGCACGTTGACGATCACCGCGGGGGTGCGATAGCCGTCGCGGGTCGGTCCGCCGGCGACCAGTCCGCGCATGTATTCCTGCAAGCCCTTCACATCGAACGGTGCGTGTTCCATGTCATAGCTGATGTAATCAGCCCAGGTTTGCGCGTCCTTTTTGCCCTGCTCGAACGTTCCGGTGGTGCCCGAGTGCGACCCGGTATAGTAGACCGTCTGCCCCGCTTCCAGGTAATCGATCACGCGATTGATATGCTTGTGCTTGGCGGGCTGCTGGGCCATAACGGCGACGGCGAAAAGTAGCGCCGAGACCACAAACAGCCAGTACGCACATTTCGAAATTCGTTTCATAACTCGCTCTCCTTCTCTCAATGCTGAATCATCTTTAGTTTAATGTTCTTAAATTCAATGGGATATTTTTGATACTGTAGCCGGATTCGGCCATCGGCGAATTTGGAATCGTGCACGTCCAGCGTTTTTTCGCCGTTGAGCACCACCATCAGATGATCGCCGTCGGCCGTGATTTCGTAGTGGTTCCATTGATTGGGAATGAATTTGTATTCCCGGTCGGTCTTGCCGGTGCCGACAATCGAGCCGGTGTTGTATCCGGCCGGCTGCGCGCGCCAGATCTGCACCTCGTAGCCCTGAATGCCCTGCGGGGAGCGCACGAACACGCCGCTGTTGGTGTCGGGACCGGTGCGGAAATCCACCTTTAGAACAAAATCCTTGTAATCTGTTTTGGTCGAAAGATAACCCGCCGGGTCGCCGCAGGGCGTCAGCATCCCGTGCATCACTTCCCAATGCGACGCGCCGGGCGGCACGTCGATCTCGGTCGAGCAGGCCCGCGGATTCGATCCGACGGCCGGCAGCGCGCCGGGTTGCGGAGCCTGTTTCGCCTGCTTGCCGCGCGCTCGTCCGCCGCCGCGTCCGGGCGGCGTCAGGTTCACCGATTCCCAGCCATTCAACGTTTTGCCGTCGAACAGAAGAATCCATCCGTCGGCTTTCTCCTGTTTGCTCAGAACGTTGTCGGCTGCGAACAGCGTGCCGGCCGAGGCCGCGGCGAGGGCTATCAGGGCCAGTGATTTCAGGGGGCAGGATTGTGGAAAATAACGGCGGGTCTCTATCGGCATGGGCAGCGATCCAGGTTCCAGTACATCGAATCACACCCTGGGCGGGAAGTCAATCGCCTGCTGGTCTGACCATCGGGCGGCGTAGGCCGCCAGGCTTGTGCCCGGTGCGCCCGATGCGTCGGCCCCCGGTAACCACGCTGGCCGGTTGCAACCGGGGTGGTGGCTTTCAACCACTTTAAACGGACGAACGGATCAAAAAAAGCCGTTTGTAATCTATTATTTAACCTTTGGACGCGGACGTGCATATAGGGAGATGTGTTTGAGATTATCGGAAGAAGGTGGATCATGAACAGGAAATCGGCTGGCATTCTGAGCGTAGGGTTGACGTTGGCGTTGGCCTGCTCGCAGGTGTTTGCGCAAACGGCTCCGCCGCAGACGCCGGCTCCGGTCGCGCAACCGAGCGAGCCGCAGATGCTCTCGCCGGATGCGCTGGATAACCTGGTGGCGCCGATCGCGCTGTATCCCGATCCGCTGCTCGGCCAGGTGCTGGCTGCATCGACGTATCCGCTGGAGATCGTCGAAGCGCAGCAGTGGCTGCAACAGAATTCGAACCTGCATGGGCAGCAATTGATGGACGCCGCCCGGCAGCAGAACTGGGATCCGAGCATACAGGCGCTGGTCGCGTTTCCGGACGTAATGACCATGCTGAATCGCGATGTGCAATGGACCACGGACCTCGGCAACGCCTTTCTGGCGCAGCAGAAGGACGTGATGGCGGCGATTCAACGGATGCGGCGTCGCGCGCAGCAGAACGGCAAGCTCACCTCGACCGCGCAGGAGACCGTGAACACGGTCGACCAGGATGGCCAGAGCGCGGTGCAAATTGAGCCGGCCAATCCGCAGGTGGTTTATGTGCCGGTATACAATCCCGTGTACGTTTGGGGGCCGCCGATGTGGGGCTATTATCCTCCGCTGTGGTATCCGGGGATTGGTTTCGGATTCGGCTGGGGTCCGGGAATTTATCTCGGCGCGTTCTTTCCGGGATGGGGAATTGGCTGGGGCGGCTGGGGCCTCGGTTGGGGCTGGGGCTGCGGCTGGTTCGGCGGCGGCCTCTTCGTGAACAACGGCTTCTTCAACCATTACGGTTTTAATCGCGGCTATTTCGGCGGCGCTTTCCCGGGTGGCGGACGCGAGGCGTGGATGCATGATTCGTTCCATCGGCAGGGTGTGGGTTACGGGAATGCGAACGTCGCGGCGCGGTACAACAATGCGCGGTTCGCGGCGGGACGATACAATGCCGGCGGCTCCTTTAACGGCGCGCGGTCTTCGGCGACGGCCGGCGGATGGCAGAGATTCGGCGGCAACAGCAACGCTCGGGGCTCTAACGGATCGGCGGCTCGCGGCGCCTCTCCGGCGTATCGCGGTGGAGCGAGCGGTTCCAGCCGGGGCTATTCGGGCGGTAATTATGGCCGCAGTTCTTCGAGCCCGAGCTACAATCGGGGCGCGGCTGGCAGTTACGGCCGGAGCTACTCCGCGCCGAGCAGCCGGGGCTATTCGGGCGGAAGCTATGGCCGAGGCTATTCAGCGCCGAGCAGCCGGGGCTATTCGGGCGGAAGCTATGGCCGAAGCTATTCAGCGCCGAGCAGCCGTGGATACTCCGGCGGCGGCTCTTCGCGCGGCTCTTCCGCTCCGCGTTCCGGTGGATTCAGCGGCGGAGGCCATTCGGGCGGTGGCGGCCACGGCGGCCGTAGATAAATCGAAGTACCTTGTGTTTGGCGCGCCTGCCGGTGATCCCGGCAGGCGCTTTTTTTTGCGTCTGCGCGCAACGCATTTACGCTACTGCATCCTGCTAGCCGCGTAGGGCTCGCAGGGTTGCTTCGTAGGTTGACGGAGAGATTTTCGCGGCGATTAAGACCGGGCCGGCATGATTGCGCGATTCGGCGAGGACCTGGCGCAGTTGAGTTTCGTCGGCCGCTTCACTCGCGGATACGCCTAGGCCGGCGGCGACTTTGGGCCAGTCGATTTCGCCGATGGTGACGCCGCCGGGAGCATAGCCGCGCTGTTGCTGCTTTACTTTGATCAGGGTCAGGTCGCCGTCGTCGAAAACGATCACCCGCAGCGGCAATTTTTCGCGCGCGGCGGTGCGCAGCTCGGCCAGACAAATGAGCAGACCGCCGTCGCCGGTGAAGGCGAGGACCGGTTTCGCCGCATCGAGCAGCGCGGCGCCGATAGCGGCCGGCAGCGCGAATCCCATGGTCGAAAGGCCGTTCGAAATGAGCGCGCCGTTGGGTTCGGCGGTAGGCCATAGCGCCATCACCGGGAACATATGCGCGCCGGCGTCGACGGTGATGCGCGAGCCGTCGTAAAATTCCGCGGCGATTTCGGCGACGCGATGCGGCAATAAGCCGTCGCCGGGCGGACGCATACGCGCGCGCTGCGCTTCGGCGAGTTTACCGATTTCGTCGCGATTCCATTCGCTGCGCAACGGAAGCGAAGCGAGCAGCGCTTCGACGTCGCCGACCAGTTCCGCGGCGAGCGGGATCTGCGACTGGCGCATGGGCCAGCGCGTGAGGGAAACGACCGGCTGCGGAAACTTCCAGGGCCGCGGCAGGAGTTCCACCGGGTCGAGGCCGGCGGCGATGAGAAGATCGGCCTGCTCGACGATTTCGCGCTCTAGCGTGCCGTTGGTGAAAATGCCGGCGAACCAGGGGTGACGGTCGGGAACGACGCCTTTGGCTTTGTAGGTGACCAGCGCGGGGATGGAAAGCCGGTCGCAGACATCGCGGATAGAGGCGGTTCGCGCGCCGAGTCCGATTAACAATAGTGGATGCTTTGCCTGGGCGATGATGGGCGGAATCGGCGGCAGATGCACGGCGTGATTCGCGGAAAAATGCGGCTGGGTTTCGCTCGCTTGCGCGGTGGTCACTTCGCTTGAAAGATCCAGATGCACGGGACCATGCGGAAATGTTTCGACGGCGCGCAGTGCGCATTCGAGCGCTTCGGGAACTTCCTGCGCCGTGGGACGGCCGGTCCATTTGACGACGGGCGCGAACATTTCGCGCTGCGGCAAAACCTGGTGCTGCATGCCGCCGGCATGGCAATCGGTCAGGACGATCAGCGGGGCGCGCTCCAGAAACGCATTGGCGACGCCGTTCATCAGCGAGGCCGCGCCGGGTCCGAGCGTGGCCAGACAGGCTCCGGGACGGCCGGTGATTTCGGCTTGCGCGGTGGCCATGAACGCGGCGGCGGTTTCGGTGTGCGCCAGCGTGAACGGCAGGCCGGCCAGGCGCGCGGCTTCAATGAGATCGGCGTTGCTGCCGCCGCCGGGCATTCCGAACAGGCGGCGCACGCCGGCGTTTTGCAGGGCGCGGATGATCAGGTCCGCGTTGGTCATAGATGTTTGAGACGATCGGCGGCGGCGCGGAAAGAATCGCCGGCGCGCAGCAGGTCGCGGAAATTTTCGTCGCGCGACGTTAAATCCCGCGTCCGTCCGGCGACTTGTTCCAGGCGATCGCCGGGGATACACACGATGCCGGTTTCGTCGCCGGCGATAAAATCGCCCAGATTCACGGTGATTCCGCCGGCGTTGACGGCGACGCCGATGGCTTCGGTTTTGATGCGGCCTTTTCCCGAAAGGGGTGTGACGTGGCGGCTGGCGAGCCACAAACCGGAGTCCTGAATTTCGGCGAGATCGCGGCAGGCGCCGTCGATGATCACGCCGGAGACGCCTTTTCGCAATGCGGCGACGGCGGCCAGCCCGCCGAAGGTGGAAACCGGCGCGCCGCCGGCGTCAAAGACCAGCACGGCGCCAGGGGTGATCGCCTCGAGAATGTCGGCGATGCGAAAATCCTCGAGTGGAAATTCGCCGGCGGTTTCCTTCACCGTCAGCGCGGGGCCGAGAATGGGACCGGCGCCGCTGCGCAGCGTGAGGCCGTCCAAAACGCCGCGGATTCCGAGCTGGTCGAGCGCGTCGCTCCAGGTGGCCGCGGCGAAATTCATCCGGCGATATCCGCGGTGCGGCGGTTGCGCATTTCGAGATAAGTGCGGATGGCGTCGTCAAGCGAGGGCATCGGCTCAATCCCCAGCGATTCCATTTTTCCGTTCGACAAAGCGGAATATTTGGGACGGCGCGCGGCGGCGCGAAATTCGCGCTCGTTGGTGGGTTTGAGCGGCGGATGCACGCCCGCGGCGGCGAAGATTTTCTGGGCCCAATCGAACCAGGAAATGGGCGTACCGCCGCCGGCATGAAGAATTCCTTCGACGCCGCGCTCCACCAGATCGACGGTGCGGGAGGCGAGCGCGGGCGCGAAGGTCGGCGAAGCGACGTGATCCTCGACCACCCGGATCGGCTGGCCCTGGCTGGCGAGACGCAGCATCAATTCGACGAAATTTCCGCGCGCCGTGGAGAGGCCGCCGGGTCCGTAGACGCCGGAGGTGCGCAGGATGAGGACGCGATCGAGATAGGCGCGGGCATAGAGTTCGCCGGAGAGTTTCGAAACCGCGTAAGCGCCGAGCGGATGGGGCGTGTCCTGTTCGGTGTAGGCTCGCCCGGCGAGGCCGTCGAAGACGTAGTCGGTGGAAAAATGCACCAGGCGCGCGTCCGCCTGACGGCAGACCATCGCCAGATTGCGCACGGCGAGCGCGTTCACCTGAACAGCGGCGAGCGGCTCCTTTTCGGCGATGTCGACCTGGTTGTACGCCGCGGCGTTGATCACCACTTCGGGATCCGCGCGGACGATGGCCCGCTCGACTTCACTCAGGTTGGTGATATCGACGCTTGACCTGTCGAAGCCGAGGATGTCCCAGCCGCGCGCGCCGAAGGCGCTGACCAGCTCCAATCCCAGTTGTCCACCGCTGCCGAAAACCACGCCGCGCCGCTGCACCTTTTTATTATGTCTGAGAGCTTGCTGGAAAGGTCGGAAAGGGGAGTGGCTGAAAAACCCCCGCCATGACTGGCGGGGCTGTAGAAGCCGTTATAGCCCCGCCAGTGATGGCGGGGGGTCGCATCCCGAAAGGGTTCGGCGCCCGGCGCGTATATCCATTGACAATATATCCATATCGGATATAATCGTGGGCATGAACGATCCTGCCGCGCTGCTGCCGCTTCCGGCGGCGGCGTTTCATATTTTGCTGGCGCTCGCTTCGGGCGACCGGCATGGCTACGCGATGATTCAGGACGTCGCCGCAAGCACGCGTGGCGAGCTGCGGCTGAGCCCGGGGACGCTGTACCGGTCGATTCAGCGAATGCTCGAACAGGGCTTGATCGTCGAAACGCGCGACCGCCCGGAGCCGCAAGAAGATGACGAGCGGCGGCGTTATTACCGGATCACCGCGTTCGGCGAAACGGTGGCGCGCGCGGAGGCGCGGCGGCTCAAGCAACTGGTGAAGCTGGCGCGGCAAAGCGGCTTCGCTCCGGGGAGGGCGTGATGCGGCGGTACCGCTGGCTGCTGCATCTGTATCCGGCGTCGTTTCGCGGCGAATACGGCGAGGAGATGTGTGCGGTGTTCGCGCGGCGGCGGCGCGATGAGAATCGCGCGCTGCTGTGGATCGAAACGCTGTTCGATGTGCTTCAGAACGCCGCGCTGGCGCATGTGGATCTGCTGCGGCAGGACTTGCGCTATGCGCTGCGGATTTTTTGGGCGTCGCCGGGATTCGCGCTCACGGCGATCGCGGTCGCGGCGCTGGGAATCGGGGCGACCACGGCGGCGTTCACCATGGTCGATCATGTGTTTCTGCGTCCGCTGCCGTTCGCCGATCAGGACCGCCTGGTGAAGCTGTGGGAAACGCTGCCCGGCGGTTATCTGCATAACGAGCTTTCTCCGCCGAATTATCGGGACATCAAGCAAGCGAGCACTTCTTTTGAGAGCCTGGCCAGTTTTCGCGGGCTGACCGTAAATATGGTCGGCGAGGGCCAGCCGCAACAGGTGGAGGGCGCGTCGGTGACGGCGGAGCTGTTTCCGATGCTCGGCGTAGCGCCGCTATCGGGGCGTTATTTTTCCGCGGCGGATGATCGCGACAACGCGGCCGGAACGGTGGTGCTGAGCGAGAGCCTGTGGCGCAGCGCGTTCGGCGGCGAGGCGTCGGCGCTGGGCCGCAAAATCGAGCTGGACGGCGCGCCGTACACCATTATCGGCGTGATGCCGGGCGATTTTTATTTTCCCGATCGCGACGCGCTGCTGTGGACCGCGATGCGTTTTGCTCCCGGCGATTTTGCGGATCGCACCAATCTGTACATTTACGGCCTGGGGAAACTCAAGCGCGGAGTTTCGCTCCAGCAGGCGTCGGCGGAAATGAGATTGGTTGGCGCGCAGATGCAGCGCGCGTATCCGAAAGAGTTGACCGATGTGGGCTTCACCATCGAGCGGCTGCGCGATACCATCAGCCCGCAGGCTCGCACGGCGCTGTATCTGCTGTTGGCCGCGGCGCTGTGCGTGCTGCTGGTGGCCTGCGCGAATCTGGCGAATCTGCTGCTGGCGCGGGCGCTCGCGCGGCGCAAGGAATTGTCGGTTCGCGCGGCCATGGGCGCGGGACGCGAACGGCTGATCCGGCAGATGCTCACCGAAAGCCTGTTGCTGGCCGTCGCGGGCGGAGTGTGCGGCGTGGCGCTGGCGTTCGCCTCGCTGCCCCTGCTGGTGAAACTGGTTCCCACGAATCTGCCGATCGCGGAAATTCCGGCCGTCGATTTTCGGGTGCTGCTGTTCGCCGTCGCGGTGACGTGCGCAACGGGCGTCGCCTTCGGGATGGCGCCGGCGCTGCGCGTGCTGCGCGGGGCCGATGCCGACGGATTGCGCGAGGGTTCGCGCTCCGGCGGCGGACGGAAGGAAGGTTTACGGGCGGCGCTGGTGATCGCGGAAGTGACCGGTTCGGTGGTCTTGCTGGCCTGCTGCGGTCTGCTGCTGCGGGCGCTGTGGCGGATTGAAGCGATCGACCCGGGATTCCGCGCGGATCATGTGCTGACGTTCGAAACGTCGCTGCCGATGCCGAAATATGAGCGCGTCGGGGTGCGCCGCGAGTTCTATCAGCGCGTCCTTTCGGCGGCCGATGCGCTGCCCGGTGTCACCGGCGCGGCCTACATCAGCTTTCTGCCAATGGTGATGCGCGGCGGAATTTGGACTGTGGACGTGCCGGACCACCCGCGCCCGTTGAATGAGCGTCTGCACGCCAGCCTGCGCTTCGTTACTCCCGGATTTTTTTCGACCATGGGCATTCCGCTGCTTTCCGGCCGCGACGTGGCGGAATCGGACAAGCAGGATTCGCAGTACGTGTCCGTCGTCAGCGAATCCTTCGCGCGCCATTTTTGGCCGAAGGAAAATCCCATCGGTCGTCATTTCGATTTTGCGTTTCATGACCGCACCATCGTCGGAATTGTGGGCAACGTGCGCGTACGGGGGCTGGAGCGCGATAGCGAGCCGCAGGTTTATCTCCCATACCAGCAGGTTCCCGACGACTGGCTGACCTGGTATGCGCCGAAGGATCTGGTGGTGCGCTCGACCGCGGACCCGCTGACGCTCGCGCCGGCGCTGCGCCGCATCATTCACCAGGCCGACGCGCAGCAGCCTGTTTCCGAGGTGCAGCCGCTTCAGGACATCGTGGCGGCGGAGACGGAGACGCGCAAAGTGCAGGCGACGGCGCTGGCCTCCTTCGCGCTGATCGCCTTTGCGCTGGCGGGAATCGGGATCCACGGACTGCTTTCGTTCGCGGTGTCGAGCCGTACGCAGGAGATCGGCGTGCGAATGGCGCTAGGCGCCAATTCCGGCGATATTCTGCGAATGATTTTAGGCGAAGGACTGGCGCTGGCGGGCGTCGGGATCACGGCGGGGATGGTCGCGGGATTCGCGGCGGGACGCGCGCTCGAATCGCTGCTGGCCGGTGTGAATCCGGCCGACCCGGCGAGTTTTTCGAGCGCCGCGGTGCTGTGCCTGATCATGACATTGGCGGGCAGTTTGTTGCCGGCGCTGCGAGCAATCCGGCTGGACGCGGCGAAGGCGATTCGGGCGGAGTGATTTCGCGGGTGCGGATGAGGCGCGGTTACTCGAATCTCGTGAACCTGTTCATCAACGCTCTGCCGGCGTTGCTCCGGATCGATTTTCACGAGACGAGCAACCTCCGCCATCCTGTTTTCTGGCTGACAGGCGCCAGCGCGATCAATTGAGCGGGTCGCGCCAGCCGGTGCCGTTGGCGAAGTCGAGGCCGACCAGGTATTTGCCCTTCGAAGGATGGCAGTATCGAACCGAGCCACGGCCGGCGATTCCGAGGCTGGCTTCGTTGCAATGCACGCTGGTTCCGACGGGGACCGCATTCTCGACCTGAATCTGAAGGCCGTTCGCGGAGATATTTACCAGCGACGCGTTGATAACTCCTTCCTGACCGTCCCCGGTTCGCAGGAGCAGGCGAATGCGGCCACGCAGAGGATGGCGCGCGCGGCTGCGGGCGTCCTTTTGACGGCTGGTCGCATGCAGGGCTTTCTGCGCCCACATCACCGCTTCGGAATAGGCGCGGCTGATCATGGCCGGAGGGATCTGCAACGCGTCGCTGCTGGCTTTGGCGGAATCCCAATCGCCGGTTTCGTAGCTCTTAACGAATCTATAAATCAAGCCCAGGCGATCGCAGGGCGCGGCTCGGCCCAGCAACGCATCCGCGACGGCGGGCAGCACGCGCACCTGACCCAGCGCCTCCGCGAGCGGCAGATCGATGAAGGCGTCGAGCAGCGAGAATAATCCCATGAGAAACGCCTGGCTGTAATCGGCGACCCCGCACATCTTGGCGATGCGCTCGCACAGGCTGGCCCGAACCAACGAGAGACCGATCAGCTCGCCCGGTTTCTTTTCGGCGAGAATGGGCAAGGCCGCCAGCACCACCCAGTGACGAACACCGGATTCGCCGATCCGGATGAGGGCGTCGCGAATCGAGCGCACTTCAGCGTTTCGCTTATAGACGGCGGAGTTGGCGTGGAGCAGCAGCTTGAACGGGAGGGAAACGTCCTGGCGGATGATTTGCTCGAGCTTGTCAAAGTTCAGCTCGGCGTTTTGCATTTCGCTCAGGAGCTGAAGACAGGTGACTTTCCCCGCCGGGATCTGACGGCCGCGGACCACGACGGGCTGAGCGAAAAAATAGCCCTGAAACAGATCGTAACCTGCTTTGCGCGCCCAATCGAATTCTTCAATGGTCTCGACCTTTTCCGCGAGCATGGCGATACCGCGCGGGCCGTAGGTTTCGAGCAGCCGTTTTTGCTCCTGCCGGGAGGTGACGCGCAGGTCCACCTTGATAACCTGGGCCTGATCGATGAGCGGCTCGAGTTCGCCGCGAAAGACAAAATCGTCCAGGGCGATGACATAGCCTTGCTGGCGAAGTTCGGCGCAGATTCTGACCACTTCCGGGTCGGCTTCAACGGTTTCGAGCACCTCGATGACGATCGAATCGCGCGGAAGAACTGAATGAAATCCGCTGACCAGGAATTCACGATCGAAGTTGATGAATCCCTTTTTTCCGCCGAGCATATTCTCCAAGCCAATGGAAAGCAGACTGTTGGCGACGACTTGGGCCGTGGCTTGCTCGCGATCGGATTCCTCGCAAGCCTGGGCCTGGGCGGCGGAACGAAACAGGAGCTCGTAGGCGTAGACGTTTCGTGAGCGATCAAAGATCGCCTGCCGGGCGACGTAAACGTCCATAGTCCTCTATCGGCAATAATGGGAAAAACAACAGCGTTCGGAAGGGAAATCGCACCGCTTTGAAGTGCCTGGCATTTCAGGATGACTCGGACCGGCCGAGAAGCTGAAGGAACGACTCTGCTTCGATATATCCCGGACGCAGCCGGAGGGCTTCGCTAAAATCCCCGCGAGCCCGCTCACGGTCGACTTTGTGAAGCAAGTGGTAAATTCCGGCGCGCAAATGAGCTTCTGGATCGCGCGGCCGCAAGGTGAGGATCCGTTCCGCGATTTCCGTGGCGGCGTCGAAGCTTCCAAGCTGATGATATTCGGCCGCCAGAAAATCGAGCCGGCTGGAGTCGCTGGGGTCTTCGAGAATCTCCTGATTCAGAATTTCGATATACCAGAGATTTTTCCGCCGGCGCGCTTCGGGGTCGGAAGCGAAATCATGGTCGATCCGGATCTTGCTCCGCAACAGACGCCCACCCGCCGCGAGAATCGAACCGTCAACCGTTTCATGCACGCGGCCGCGATAACGATATTCTTGTTTATTCGGGAACAGACGAACCACGTAATCCGATTTCGGGCGTTCCGAACCAGCCTGAAGATTGACGCGCTCCAGATAGTAACCCGCGTTTTCATTGGTGGCGACGATTTGTTCAATGAAAGGGAGACTGCCGGGGTCGAGCGCTTCATCGGCGTCCAGGACCAGAATCCATCGCCCGCTCGCCAGCTCCAATGCCCGATTTCGAGCCGCGCCGAAATGCACCGGATTGAAATCGAAGGATTCCAATATTGCTCCATAGTTCCTGGCGAGGTGCGTAGTGGCGTCCGCGGATCCGGTATCAACGATCACGATTTCAGGCGTTAAGCTTCGCACGGAATCAAGACAGCGCGCGAGGACTGCCGCTTCATTCTTGACGATCATACAGAGGCTAAGCGCTTTTTCACTCATAATCTGCGTGGGCCTGCGGCCGTGCTCAAGAAGCTATCGGCCGATCTTCCGCCACGGTTTACCGCGAACTGCGCCCTGCTGCGCTACTCTGTCCCCGCCTGTAAGTTAGGCGCGCGCGATCCGGCGTCTCTTTAATTCGCTATTGTGCTCCCGCGCTCTGCCCGGATCGAACGCGTGGAAACGTTTGAGGCAGGCGTGGCACCGGAAGGGAAACAACCGCAGGGCGGCCAGGCCTTCGTCAACGTTGCCGTGCCGATGTGCAGGACGAACCTCGCGCCGCAGGCAGCTTGGGCAAACCGGAAGCCGCATGCTGCGCAAAATCAGCGCTGAAATTGCAACAACACCAAAGGCCATGCCTGGCAAGGCGAACACCACCAGAAAGAGGAACCGTGCAGGGTGCGACAAAACCCGCTCATTTCCAGGACGCAGACAATTTGGTGATGCCTGCATCGGGCCTGGCGTTTCGGAGCAAACCGTGAATCTGCCATTCTGCGGCGAAGCACGACTCCGGCGCGGTGAATGTGAGTCCTTGTCGCAAATAATGTAGGCCGTTCACTGACGCCTTGGATTTATTTCTTGCGCCGCGCCCAGTCTTTCTGAAAGGTCCAGGACACGAGAAACGTCATACCGGTAGGCAATGGTACGCAACGCCGCAGTATGGGTGATTGAAGACGGACCCGAAAACGTCCAGGTCCTGCGCGAAGCGATGCGCCTGTGCGCCTTTCATTGTGATCTGGCGGTCGCAGCCGACGGGGCAGCCGCGATGGAAACGATCGAACATTATCGCGATGGGACGCTGCGGCCGTTACCGGATCTGGTGCTGCTTGATCTGAATTTGCCGAATGTATCGGGACAGGAAATTTTGCGGACTCTGAAAGCCGATCCTCAGCTGAAATCGATTCCCGTAATTGTCCTGTCCGGTTCCAAATCTCAGGATGAAATTGACGCCGTTTACCTGCTGCATGCGAATGCGTATGTGGTAAAACCAGACCGGCTGGACGAGATCCTGAGCTTCGTCGCATCACTCGGGGCATTCTGGTTGACGGTGGCGAGCCTGCCGACACCCTCGCGGAACTGAATACTGGTCCGTTGGTTATTCCTAAAACCAGTCGCTGCGATACGCGACCCACCAACTCAGGAAGAAGATCGGAATCGTCGCGCCGAGCGCCCACCACAGCGGAAGAACGAAATCAGCGGCGATGCCGAGCACGCTGAACGTGAGCCAGAAAATTTTTCGTTCCACTGTTCCAAGTGTATCGTCCTGGGGCATTGCCGGCGCTCCGGGCATGATTGAAGTTCCTCCGAACGAGAAAATCGCTTTACGCTATGCAGCAATATGCCCTTGCTGCCGAAGTATTAAGTAAGATTTCCTCTTCCCAAATGGCGTGGCGTGGCTCTAACCGGGCGAGCGGGAGAGAGTCGGAGGTTGCTCTCCCGCACGCCCGTTATGAAGTGATGAACCGACTACACAGTACTTCGACAGTCCGGGTACTGCACGATAGAGTCATTAAGCGAGATTCACCTTCCGCGCCGGCGAGATTTCCGGGCAAAAGACGTGAGCGGTTTTAGAACGCTATCATATAATGAGCGAGCGTTTGTGAACAGGTGAAGGACGCCGCTGTGCCGGAGCAGAAGGGGCCATCAATTGAGGTTTTCGGTCTCTTGACGTCGGGCACAGACAATTTTCGCCAACTGAAAAAGTTGGCGTAATTGCTTGGCTGATAGCAACATGGGCCGGTAGCTCAGTTGGTAGAGCATCGCACTTTTAATGCGGTGGTCGCGGGTTCGATTCCCGCCCGGCTCACCACAGTTTACGGGACGTGATCACTTGGGCGTCACATGGATCAGCGCGCCAGGATCGGCGTCTTCGAGCATCCATAGCGAGCCATCGGGGCCTTCTTCCACATCGCGGATGCGGTGGCCGACCTCCCACCGTTCGGCGGCTTGGGCGCCGCCATGGCCGTCAAAAATGATGCGGTTGAGCGTCCGGGTTGCCATGCCGCTGACGAAGCCGTTCCCGTTCCACTGCGGGAAGGTCTGAGTGCCGCGGTAGAACATCAGATTGCCAGGCGCGATCACCGGCGCCCAATAGAGCACCGGCTTCGCCAGGTCGGGCCGCGTGTCGGGACTGGGAATCGGCACACCGTTATAATTCTTGCCGTAGGACACCAGCGGCCAGCCGTAATTCTTGCCCTTCTCGATCAGGTTCAGCTCGTCGCCGCCACGCGGGCCATGCTCCACCTCCCACAATTCTCCGGCGGGCGAAAAGGCCAGGCCGTAGGGCGTGCGGACGCCGCTCGCCCAGGTTTCCGCCGGCGTCAGGTTGGGGCTGGGAAAAGTATAGATGCTGACCACCTTCGCGGTTTTCGCCACTTCGGTGTCCCTCGGCGGATCGATCAGGGAAATCGTGGCCGCGCCGGTTTTACCGAAATTAGGATTGCCGGGGGCTGGTTCGCCATCGAGCGTCAGGCGCAGGATCTTTCCTACGGGCTCGTTCGGATCCTGCGCCGGAGTCATGCGCTGGCGGTCGCCAACCGAGAGGAACAGATAATGGCCGTCGGGCGAAAACGCGATCTGCGCGCCTTCCTGCCCGCCCCTGCCTTTGGGCATCTGGCGCCACAGCACCTCGAAATCATCGACTCTGGCCGAGGTGGCTGTGGCGTTCAACCTGGCTCGCGCCAGCGCCAGGCCTCCGCCATAGTCGCCCGGCTCGGCATAGGTGAGATAAATACTGTGGTCCGTGGCGTAGTGAGGCGAGAGGAACACCCCCAACATGCCGTTCTGTCCTTGAAAATAAGCCGGCGGCGTGTTGCCAACCTGGATTTTTTCTCCTTTTTGCGTTACCAGCCAGACAGGCCCGGGCTTCTCGGTAATCAGCATGCGGCCGTCGGGCAGGAAGGCCAGCCGCCAGGGCAGTCTGAAAGTGGTCACCGTGGTCATGGTGAAGGGCAGGCTGGCTTCAGGCTTCTTTTCGCCGACATTGACCTGAGCCGAGGCCGCCACACACGCCAGCATGAAGACCGAGACCGCTTTCACCAACCTCATGGACAGTTCTCCTTACGTTCTCAATCGCCCGGCGAAACGACTTCGGGGCGCTGTTGTTCATCCTACACTAGGCCAGATAAATCTTGCATGATGAAAAGACTCAGGTACTCGCGGGGGTCCCTTTTGAACGCTATAGGCTGGTCCGCGGCGCGAGCCGTATCATTTGGGTGGAAGGACAAGGTGCGATCATGCAGGATCCCGATCCGCCTAAAACGTTAGATGCTGAGCTGCTGCGGCGATTGAACGAGATCGCCTTCAGAAAACTTCGGGCATTTACGAAAAGGTTCGCGCAACTCCAGGAGCACGAACGCTCTTTTCAGGAAAATTCCACCCGAATCCGGCACCGCCGCCAGAAAAATCGCGATTAGAAGCAGGGCCGCACTCCACGCCGCCGCCTTAAGCAGTTTTGCTGCCTTCGCCGGAACGCTCGTCCATCAAGCGGCCCGCCGGCTTTCGCACGCAGGCGTGCGTTCGTTCGTGCTCTTCCCACTCCAGGCGAGCCTGCTGCGCGATCAC
>Ga0335073_10001114_pt1 | contig 35668 bp, 30 predicted proteins | sample Lox_Sample_22_FD_207093 | JGI IMG/M metagenome (GOLD analysis project Ga0335073, IMG submission 207093) | Soil microbial communities from Loxahatchee National Wildlife Refuge, Florida, United States - Lox_Sample_2.2 | ecosystem: Environmental > Terrestrial > Soil > Wetlands | place: USA... | reverse complement strand
CGCCGACGAAGCTGACGCCGTCGTGCTCGAGCACGGTCCGCAGCTTCTCCGCGATCGACTTGATCGACTTGTGGTCGGGGGCGACGCCGTACCGGACCAGGCCGTAAGGGGTGGGCAGCCGGTCAATCACGTCGATCTTGATCGCATGCGGGACATCAAGCGCGGCGCCCTGCTTAAGCAACGCCTCGGCGGTATAAAGGCCGGCCGGGCCTGAGCCTACGACTGCAATCTGAAGTGTTCTCATAAATGCGATTCTGCCCTGGTTTCATTATCACGCGTGCTGGTCGTGAGCAAGCTCTGAGGTTTTCTTCGCCACAGCTTCAGTAATCGCCCGGGCCAGGTGCTGCGGGGCCAGGCCCAGATCGTCGAGGATCTGGCCGCGGTCGCCGTGGTCCAGGAACTCCTGGGGCAGGCCGAACGTGCGCACCGGGGTGTCCACGTCATGGTCGCGCAGCAGCCGGGCCACCGCGTCGCCGAAGCCCCCGGCCCGGCCGTTGTCCTCCACGGTCACCACCAGCCGGTGCTCGCGTGCCTCGCCCGCCAGCGCCTCGTCCAGCGGCTTGACCCAGCGCGGGTCGACGACCGTGACGCCGATGCCCTGATCGGCCAGGCGCTGCGCGGCCGCCACGGCCGCCACCGCCATCGGCCCGGCCCCGGTCAGCAGCACGTCCCTAGCCGTGCCGTCGGCCGGCCAGGCCAGCACGTCCATGCCGCCGAGCTGGCCGACGGCCTCGACCTCGGCGCCCACCGTGGCCTTGGGGTAGCGCAACACGGTCGGGCCGTCGCTGACCGCCACCGCCTCGTCCAGCAACTCGGCGAGGCGGGTCGCGTCCCGCGGCGCCGCGATCCGCAGCCCGGGCACCACCTGCAGGATCGAGCCGTCCCACATGCCGTGGTGGCTGGCCCCGTCGGGACCGGTGATCCCGGCCCGGTCCAGCGCGATCGTCACCGGCAGCCGGTGCAGGGCCACGTCCATCAGCAGCTGGTCGAAGGCCCGGTTCAAGAACGTCGCGTAGATCGCGACCACCGGATGCAGGCCGCCCATGGCCAGGCCCGCCGCGCAGGTCATCGCGTGCTGCTCGGCGATGCCGACGTCGAACACGCGGTCCGGGAACGACCGCGCGAACGCGGTGAGCTTGGTCGGGTGCAGCATCGCGGCGGTGACCGCGACGACGTCCGGGCGTCGTGCGCCGATCTCGGCCAGCTCGTCCCCGAACACCTCCGACCAGGTCGGCTTCGGTACCACCGGGCCGGGCTGCGCGGGCAGGGCGGCCGGCACCTGGTGCAGGCAGTCTTCCTCGTTCTGCTCGGCGAGCGGGTAGCCGAACCCCTTCCTGGTGATCACGTGCACGATCACCGGGGCTCCGTAGTCGCCGGCCAGGCGCAGCGCGTGCTCGACCATCGGCTCGTCGTGCCCGTCGATAGGCCCGAGGTACTTCAGGCCGAGGTCCTCGAAGAGGCCCTGCGGCTGCAGCATGTCCTTGAGGCCCTTCTTGATCCCGTGCAGCGTCTCGTAGAGCGGCGGCCCGACCAGCGGCGTGCGCGGCAGCGTGGTCTTGATGTACTCCAGCACGTGCTCATAGCGCTGGGAGACCCGCACCGAGGCGAGATGGTTGGCCAGCCCGCCGATCGTCGGCTGGTAGGACCGGCCGTTGTCGTTGACGACGATAACGATCCGGCTGTCGCGGGCCACGGCGATGTTGTTCAGCGCTTCCCAGGCCATGCCGCCAGTGAGCGCGCCGTCGCCGATGACCGCCACCACGGTGCGGTCCGTCTCGCCGCGCAGCCGGTAGGCCTTGGCCAGGCCGTCGGCGTAGCCGAGGCTGGTGGAGGCGTGCGAGTTCTCGACCAGGTCGTGCTCGGACTCGGCCCGGCTCGGGTAGCCGGATACCCCGCCGCGCAGCCGCAGCGTGTCGAACTCCGCGTACCGGCCGGTGAGCAGCTTGTGCACGTAGGCCTGGTGGCCGACGTCCCACACGATCGGGTCGGCCGGCGAGTCGAAGACCCGGTGCAGGGCAATGGTCAGCTCCACCACGCCCAGGTTCGGCCCCAGGTGACCGCTGTTCCTGGATACCGTCTCGATCAGCACGTCCCGGATCTCGCCGGCGAGCCGGGGCAGTTCGTCCGCGCGGAGCGCCTTGAGGTCCCGCGGACCTGAGATGGTTTCCAGCAGCGTCACGGCCTCTGCTCCTCCGTGGTCGTCGGGCCGCGGTAGGCCGGCTGGCCAGGTCCCGCGACACAGGGCAGTCGTTCCGGAAGGGCACCGATTCTAGTTCGGCATAGCAACGACCGTACCTCGTGTCACCGCGGAGCCCTGACAGGCTCGTCAGCCAGCAGCCTCCGCACGCCGTCGGCGACCTCCGGGGCCAGCTCCCACAGGCCGGGCTGGCCCAGGGCTAGGACCAGGCAGCGCAGCGGCCGCGGATCCGCGAGCTGCCAGTGGTAGGCGCCGGGGCTGGCCCACTCGCCGCAGCCGCACCGGCCCGGCGAGGCGGCCGGCGCGCACACCCCGGCCAGGCTGACCACGGCCACGATGCCGCCGATCGCGGTCACCGGATCGGCCGGGTCCCAGCCGGTGCTGACGGCCCGGCGGACCACGTGGTTCTCGGCGGATCCCAGATCGATACGGAACGAGGCGTAGACGGCGAGCGGCCCGCGGTGGCCAGTGTCGGTGGCCTGGTTCAGGACCGGCTTATACCCGCGGGCGATCGCCCACGCCCAGGGCTGGCGCACGCTAATGGCCCGCAACAGCGACCTCCCCCGTCTCGCGTGCTTACTGACTCCTCACACGTTCGCGGGCCAGTGCCGGTTCAGCGCGACATCACGGCGGCAGGGTCCGGGCCCGGCCGGCCAGCACTCCGGCCCAGAGCTGGAGCCCGGCCACTCCCAGTAGCGCCAGCACCGGGACCGCCCACCCGCCGGTCGCGTGGTGCAAGAACCCGACCGTGAGCGGCCCGGTGGCCGCGACCAGGTAGCCGGTGCTCTGCGCGAACCCGGACAAGGACGCCGCGGTTACCGGATCGGGAGCCCGGGCCGCGGTGAAGAAGATCGCCAGGCCGAGCGACGAGCCCTGCCCCAGGCCGAGCAGCAGCGTCCAGACCGCGGCGCTGCTCGTGGGGGCCAGGAGCGTCCCGCTGAGGCCGACGGCGGCCGCCAGCACGGTCACCACGACGATGAGCCGCTGGTCGCGGGCGCGGTGCGCGAGCATCGGCATGGCCATGGCGGTGACCGCGTTGCCGCCGTTCATCAGGGCCAGCAGCCCGCCCGCCGTCGCCGCGCTCACGCCGCGGTCCTGGAACAGGGTGGGCAGCCAGGACAGCGTGGCGTAGTAGTTCAGGCTCTGCAGCCCCATAAACGCGGCGACCTGCCACGCGAGCGCGTGCCGCCGTATGACTATCCGGGCGTTGCTATCCGGCGCCCGGCGGCCCGGCTTGGTGTGGTACCGGATCTGCGGCAGCCACACCACGGCCGCTGCGACGGCGGGCAGCGCCCATAGGGCGAGCGTGAGCTGAACCGGCCACTGTGATCCGGGGTGCGCGCTGGCGGCGGCCCGGAACACCGGCACCGCGATCAGCGACGCGACGACCGCGCCCGCGCCGAGCATGAGCAGGTAGGCCCCGATGAGCGGGCCCGCCTGCTGCGGGCGGCGGCGCTTGACCAGGCTGGGCAGCAGGACGTTCATCAGCGCGATGGCGCCGCCCGCCAGCACGGTGCCGGGAAACAGGAAGACTCCGGGCACGGCGCCGCGCAGCAGCAGGCCGCCGGCCAGCAGCAGCAGCGCGGCCAGCAGCACCCGCTCCTCGCCGAACCCGCGGCTCAGCGGGGCGGCCAGGCCGGAGAACAGCCCGAAGCAGAGCACCGGAATCGCCGCCAGCACCGCGATCGAGGCCGAGGACAGGTGCAGCGCCGTGGCCAGCTCGGGAAAGACCGGGGGCAGGCTGGTGATCGCGGCGCGGAGATTGACCGCGAGCACCATGATGCCGACCGTGAGCAGCGCCACTTCCCGGTCGCGATGCGGGCGGGCGCGCCGCCGCGGGCCGGCCCGGGACGGCGCGCCGGCCGTGTCGGACGTGTCTGGCGAGTCGGAGTGACGCACCCAAAGACGCTACCGTTGCGTGGGTGAACGAGCAGCAGCCAGACATCGCCGGCCTGCGGCAAGGCCTGGACGAGGTGGACAGCGGGATCGTGCGCCTGATCGCGGAACGCCGCGGGCTCATCGAGGCCATCGCGAAGATGAAGGAGCATTCCCCCGCGGCCATCCAGGATCCCGACCGGGAGCGGCGGGTGCTGGACGGGGTCGTGGCCGAGGCGACCGCCCTGGGCGTGTCCGCCAGCCTGGTCCGCACGATCTTCCGCGAGCTGATCAGCGACTCCGTGGCGCAGCAGGCCCGGCACCTGAACGGGGACGGCGGCGGGCGGGCCCGGGTCGCGTTCCAGGGCGCCGCGCACGCCTACAGCGATGCCGCCGCGCGCAAGTACCTGGCCGGCCGCGGGCTCGAGGGCGACCTGACCGGCTACCGCACGTTCCGCGAGGCGGCCGACGCGCTGCTGGCGGGCGACGCCGACCTCGCGGTGCTGCCCATCGAGAACACCACCGCCGGGAGCATCAACGAGGTCTACGCGCTGCTGCGCTCTCGCGAGCTGTTCATCGTGGGCGAGGAGACCTGGAAGGTCGACCACTGCCTGGCCGCGGCCCGGGAGGTCCCGCTGTCCGCGCTGACCCGGATCCTGTCCCACCCGCAGGGACTCGAGCAGTGCTCCCAGTTCCTGCAGTCGCTGCCGAACGCCACCCCGACCACGTACTTCGACACCGCGGGCGCGATGCAGGCGGTGGCGGAGTCGGGTGACCCGGGCACGGCGGCGATCGCCTCGCCGGAGGCAGCGGCCGCGTACGGGCTCGTCGTGCTGCGGCACGGCATCGCCGACGCCGAGGACAACTACACCCGGTTCGTCGTCCTGTCCGCCAAGCCGGCCGCCGTGGACGTCCGGATCCCGTGCAAGACCAGCCTCATCCTGGTCACCGGGCACGAGGAAGGCGACCTGCTGCGGTGCCTGGAGGTGCTGTCGGGCAGCGGCCACTCCATGACCAAGCTGGAGTCCCGCCCGCGGCCTGGCCGACCGTGGGAGTACATGTTCTTCGTCGACTTCGAGGGCAACGCCGCCGACCCGCGGACAGCGACCGCGCTCGATGAGCTGCGGGCCGCAGCGCTGTTCGTCAAGATCCTGGGCAGCTACCCGGCCAAGGCGCTGCGAGCCCCGGCCCGCCCCGGCGACGTGCCGGGCCAGGAGCACGCGGCCGCGCCGCGGCCGGAGTCCGGCGCGCAGGACCCGGCCGAGATGCTGGAGGCCGTGGCCGCCGCGCCCCGGCCGGCCGCGGGCCGGTCCCGGCAGTACAAGCTGGTGGACAGGGCCGCACGGCAGGCCGACACGGTGATCCGCGCCGGCGACGTGCTGGTGGGCGGGGACGGCTTCGTGGTGATGGCCGGGCCGTGCTCGGTCGAGAGTGAGGAGCAGATCGGCGCGACCGCGCGGTTCGTCCGCGACCAGGGCGCGCACGTGCTGCGCGGCGGCGTGTTCAAGCCGCGGACCTCGCCGTACGCCTTCCAGGGCCTCGGCTGGGAAGGACTCGACCTGCTGGTCGCGGCCGGGCGCGAGACCGGCCTGCCGGTGGTCACCGAGGTGATGGCGGTGGACCAGGTGCCGCGGATGGCGAAGGCCGCGGACATCCTGCAGGTCGGCGCGCGCAACATGCAGAACTTCGACCTGCTGCGCGAGCTCGGCAAGGTGGACCGGCCGGTCCTGCTCAAGCGCGGGCTGTCCAGCACCATCGAGGAATGGCTCGCGGCCGCCGAGTACGTGGTCGCGCAGGGCAACCAGCAGGTGATCCTGTGCGAGCGGGGTATCCGGACCTTCGAGAGCGCCACCCGCAACACCCTCGACCTGTCCGCGGTGGCCGTCATCCGCGAGCGCTCGCACCTGCCGGTGATCGTGGACCCCAGCCACGGCACGGGGCAGCGCCGCTACGTCGCGCCGATGGCCTGGGCGGCGCGTGCCGCGGGCGCGCACGGCCTGCTCATCGAGGTCCACCCCGACCCCGACCAGGCCCTGTCCGACGCCGACCAGAGCCTGTCCTTCGACCAGTTCGGCACGCTGATGCGCCGCCTCGCCCACGTGCCGGGCTCGCCGCCGGCCGGCTGAGTCGGCCCGCCACCCGGCGGGCCGGGCCAGCCGCCGCCCGGCGGCTGGTCAGCCCCGCGCCAGCAGGGATCGCAGTACGTACTGCATGATGCCGCCGTGCCGGTAGTACTCGGCCTCGCCGGGGGTGTCGATACGGACCACGGCGCGGAACTCGCGGCCGTCAGCCCGGACGGTCACCTCCCGGGGTACCGGACCGGAGTTGATGGCCTCGATCCCGAGCACGTCGAACACCTCGCGCCCGGTCAGCCCGAGCGATGCGGCGGACTCGCCGGGCTGGTACTGCAGCGGCAGCACCCCCATGCCGATCAGGTTGGACCGGTGGATCCGCTCGAACGACTCGACCAGCACCGCTCGCACGCCCAGCAGCGCGGTCCCCTTCGCCGCCCAGTCCCGCGACGAGCCGGAACCGTACTCCTTCCCGGCCAGCACCACCAGCGGGGTGCCCTCGTGCAGGTACGCCCGGGACGCCTCGTAGATCGACGTCTGCGCGCCCTCGGGCAGCTTGACCGTCACGCCGCCCTCCGTGCCCGGGGCCAGCTCGTTGCGCAGCCGGATGTTGCCGAACGTGCCGCGGATCATCACCTCGTGGTTGCCGCGGCGTGAGCCGTAGCTGTTGAAGTCGCGGCGCTGCACCCCGTGGGAGATCAGGTACTCCCCCGCCGGGCTGTCCGCCTTGATCGCCCCGGCCGGCGAGATGTGGTCGGTGGTCACCGAGTCGCCGAGCCGGGCCAGCACGCGCGCGCCGCGGATGTCAGTCACCGGCTCGGGCTCGGCGGGCATCCCGTCGAAGTACGGCGGGCGCCGCACGTAAGTCGACCCGGGATCCCAGGCGAACGTCTCGCCCGGCGGCACCTCGAGTTCCCGCCAGCGATCGTCCCCGGCGAACACGTCGGCGTAGTCGCGGGTGAACATCTCCGCGGCCAGCGCGTGCTGCACGACCCGGGAGATCTCAGCGGGAGACGGCCACAGGTCGGACAGGTACACCGGCTGGCCCGACGCCCCGGTCCCGAGCGGCTCCGACGCCAGGTCGATGTCCATCGTCCCGGCCAGCGCGTAGGCCACCACCAGCGGCGGCGAGGCGAGGTAATTCATCTTCACGTCCGGGTTGATCCGGCCCTCGAAGTTCCGGTTCCCGGACAGCACGGAGACCACGGTGAGGTCGTTGGCGGCGACGGCCTCGCTGATCGCCTCGGGCAGCGGGCCGGAGTTCCCGATGCACGTGGTGCAGCCGTAGCCGACGAGGTTGAAGCCGAGCTTCTCCAGGTACGGGGTGAGCCCGGCGCGCTCGTAGTAGTCCATGACCACCTTGGAGCCGGGCGCGAGCGTGGTCTTCACCCACGGCTTGCGCTCCAGCCCGGCCTCGACCGCCTTCTTGGCCAGCAGCGCGGCGCCGACCATGACCGACGGGTTGGAGGTGTTCGTGCACGAGGTGATGGCGGCGATCACGACCGAGCCGTGATCGACGGAGGTCTTCGTGCCGTCGTCGAGCGTCACCTCGACCGGGGCGGACGGCCGCCCGTTGCCCGCCGCGGCGGGCTGCGGCGCGGAGGCGGCCTCGCGTTCGTCCTCGCTGATCGTCCCGTCCTTCTCCGCGACAAAGGGATCGGAGGCCGGGAACGTGTCGGCGATCTCCTCGTCCAGGGTGTCGAGCGCCACATAGGAGCCAAGCGCCTCGCGGAACGCGGTCTTGGCGTCGGTCAGCGCCACCCGGTCCTGCGGCCGCTTGGGGCCGGCCAGGGACGGGACGACGGTGGACAGGTCGAGCTCGAGCTCCTCGGAGTAGCGCGCCGCGGTGCCCGGCTCGTGCCACAGGCCCTGCTCCTTGGCGTACGCCTCGACCAGCGCCACGTGCTCCTCGCTGCGCCCGGTCAGCCGCAGGTAGCTGATGGTCTCGGCGTCGATCGGGAAGATCGCGCAGGTGGACCCGAACTCCGGGCTCATGTTGCCGATCGTGGCCCGGTTGGCCACCGGCACCGCGGTCACGCCCTCGCCGTAGAACTCGACGAACTTGCCGACCACCCCGTGCTTGCGCAGCAACTCGGTGATCGTGAGCACCAGGTCGGTGGCGGTCGCCCCGTCCGGCAGCTCACCGGTCAGCCGGAACCCGACCACCTTGGGGATCAGCATGGACACCGGCTGGCCGAGCATGGCCGCCTCGGCCTCGATGCCGCCCACCCCCCAGCCGAGCACGCCCAGACCGTTCTGCATGGTGGTGTGCGAGTCGGTGCCCAGGCAGGTGTCCGGGTACGCGGCCAGGCCGCCCTCACCCGCGCCGCCCTCCCCCGCCGCGTCGCTGGTCATCACCACCCGGGCCAGGTGCTCGATGTTGACCTGGTGCACGATCCCGGTACCGGGCGGCACCACCTTGAACTGGCTGAAGGCCTGCTGGCCCCAGCGCAGGAAGCCGAACCGCTCGGAGTTGCGCTGGAACTCGAACTCCACGTTGCGCTCGAACGCGTCCGGGCGCCCGAACACGTCGGCGATCACCGAGTGGTCGATGACCAGTTCCGCCGGGACCAGCGGGTTGATCCGGCCCGCGTCGCCGCCGAGGTCCCGCATCGCCTCGCGCATGGTCGCCAGGTCGACCACCGCGGGAACCCCGGTTAGGTCCTGCATGATCACCCGGGCCGGGCTGAACTGGATCTCGGTGGCGGGCTCGGCCGCGGGATCCCAGGACGCGAGCGCCGTCACGTGGCCGGCCGTAACGTTCACGCCGTCTTCGGTCCGGAGCAGGTTCTCCAGCAGGACCTTGAGCGAGAACGGGAGGTCGCCGCTGCCCGGCGCCTGGCCCAGCCGGTGTATCTCGTACCTGGTCCCGCCGACCTGCAGCGTGCCGCGGCTGCCGAAGCTGTCCGGTGTCATCGCGTGCCCTCCAGCCTGTCGCTCGTCCCTGGCCGCGCCGTGCGTCCCGCCGCCCCGGTCCCGCCACCCGTGCCTCACGCCGCTATCGCATCTTCCCGCAACCGCGGCTCCCCCGTGCCCCCGGCCCTGACCCCGTATGGGCCGCGGCCTGCGGCGTCCGGTCGCGACAATATCTCGACATCAAGCTATCCACGCTCAACCTAGCCCGGATTTATCTCGACGTCAAGCTACTTGGGACGACCGCCCCGGTGCAAAAAACGCCGCGGGCAAGGGCGAGAGGCCCGCAGCCTCGGCCTGATAGCGTCGACGTCGCTTCGCCCGGCCCCAGATCGCCCAGGCCATCCGGGGCCTGCAACCGGAGGAGGACCCATGGCTCGGACCCATGCGGCGGGCTGGCTCGAGATCGCGCCGGACCACCCGTTCGGGCTGCAGACGCTGCCGTACGGCTCGTTCACCACCCCGGACCGGCCGGCCGAGCCGAGGACCGGGGTGGCCGTCGGCGACCTGGTGCTCGACCTCACCGCCGCGACCGATCGGCTGTTCCCCGGCCGGGCGGACCTGTTCCGCGGCGGGCGGCTCAACCCGTTCCTCGACGCCGGGGACCTGGCCTGGGCCCAGGTCCGCGAGGCCATCACCCGCTGGCTCACCAGCGACGAGTACCGTCCGGCGCTCGAGGACCTGCTGGTGCCCGCCTCGCAGGTGACGCTGCACCTGCCGTTCGCGGTCGCCGATTACGCCGACTTCTACGCGTCCGAGAACCACGCCCGCAACGTCGGCCGGATATTCCGGCCCGGGGGCCAGGCGCTGACCGCGAACTGGCGGCACCTGCCGATCGGCTATCACGGCCGGTCCGGGACCGTGATCGCATCCGGCACCCCGGTGCGCCGCCCGTACGGCCAGTTCCGGCCGGACGGTGCCGCCGGGCCCGTGTTCGGGCCGTCGGCCAGGCTCGACTTCGAAGCCGAACTCGGCTTCGTCGTCGGCTGCGAGAGCATCACGGGCGAGCCGGTTCCGGTCGGCCGGTTCACCGAGCACGTGTTCGGCGTGTGCCTGGTCAACGACTGGTCGGCCCGCGACATCCAGGCCTGGGAGTCCACGCCGCTCGGCCCGTTCCTGGGCAAGTCGTTCGGCACCACGATCTCGCCCTGGGTGGTCCCCCTCGCCGCCCTGGAGCACGCCCGGGTGCGGCCGCCGTCACGCGACAGCGCGCTGCTCCCCTACCTGGCCGAGTCGGACGACTGGGGCCTGGACATTGAGTTCCGGGTCAGCCTCAACGGCCAGGTCATCTCCCGGCCGCCCTACGCCACCATGTACTGGAGCCCGGCGCAGATGCTGGCGCACATGACGGTGAACGGCGCGTCGGTGCGCACCGGGGACCTGTACGCCTCCGGCACCGTGAGCGGCCCCGAGCCGGACCAGCGCGGCTGCCTGCTGGAGCTGACCTGGGGCGGGACCGAGCCGCTGGCGCTCCCCGACGGGACCACCCGCGCGTGGCTCGAGGACAGCGACGAGCTGGTCATCACGGCCACTGCAGCCGGGCCGGACGGGCTACGCGTCGGCCTGGGCGAGGCGCGCGGCCAGATCATGCCCGCCCAGGACCCCACCGCCGACTGACCGGCGGGGGCTGCCGGAGCGGCCGGTCAGCGGCCGGGCAGGCGCTGCTCAACGGCCGCAGCGTGCCGGATCGGAGTGGCCGGCGGCGTCAGCGCGGTGAGCAGGGCGGTGACGGCCAGCACCGCGGCGAGCGCGGCGCACTCCAGCCGGGTGGCGAGCGCCGGGCCGGCCCCGCGGTCGGGACGGTGCCGCAGCCAGACCCGGCCGGCCACCGCCAGGCATCCAGCCACCGCGACCAGCGCCGCCTTCACGATCAGCACGCGGCCGTACGTTGTGGTCAGCAGCGACCCCAGCGGCACCAGCACCAGGGCGGAGATCACCCCGGTGATCACCAGGAAGGCGAGCAGCCAGGCCGCCGCGGCCGCGTACAGCCGCACCAGCCGCCGCATCTCCTCGGGGTAGTCCCGCCAGGCGATCGCCGCGCGCAGCACGTACAGGAGCATGCCGGCCCACAGCACCGCGGGCAGCAGGTGGCAGTAGGTGATCAGGGCGCCGACGACCGGGATGATGCCCTCCGGGTGCGCGCGCACCCCCTCGGCCAGCACCACGACGGACAACGGCAGCACCGCCCAGCGCGGCTGCCGCAGCCGCAACAGCAGTGCCGCGAGCCCGAACGCGACCAGCTCGACGGCGGCGATCGCGCCCGGGGTGGTGGAGAACAGGTGCGGCGCGCGGGCCAGGCCGGTCACCAGGCCCGCTCCGCTGAGCGCGATCAGCAGCAGCCACGCGCTCGCCGCCGCGCCGAGCAGCGAGCCCCGCAGCGCCCAGGGGGTCGGCAGCGGCGCGGGGAACGAGCCCTTGTATTGCCGCGCCAGCCCGCGGCCGGCCAGCCCGCCCAGGGCGATGGCCAGCCCGGCAAACAGCAGCCAGCGGGCCGCCGCGGTCTCCCACACCACGGGCGTGGACAGCCGGGCGGGCGCGCCGCCGGCCAGCAGGATCGTCACCGGCACGACCTGACACTAGCCGCTGCGCGGGCGGGCCAGCCCCGCTTCACCGCCACGTGACCGTTACTTACCGGTCATGTTGCCGGCCGGAGACCTCGCGCCCCGTCCTCGCCTGGTCACGGCGCCTCCTGTCCGACCTTGTCCGGCGCGAGCAGGCCGCGCCGGACGTTCCGGGCGCCGATGGCCCAGAACACGACCCCGAGCAGGACCATGACCCCGAACGCGCCCAGCGTCACCCACTCGAAGAACGCCCGGGACACGCCCCAGCTGGCCTCGACCGAGTAGGACTGGCCGAACAGCTCGTTGATGGCGCCCGGCCACAGCAGGGTCACGGCCGTGACCACCACGAACAGCTCGCTGATGATGGCCGCCGCCCACGCGCCCGCCATGCCGCCCGGCACCCGGTACGGCCGCCGGGCGTCCGGGTATAGCTGCCGCAGCCGCACCAGGGCCGGGAAGATGAAGAAATAGCTGACCGCGGTCGTGGACACGGTGAGCGACAGCATCACCGCGAAGAAGTTCGCCAGCTTGCCGCTGGTCACCAGGAAGATGAACAGCACGAACGCCGACGACACGACGCCGGAGGAGATGTTCACCGCGATCGGGGTTCCGAAGCTGGTGAACCGGCCCATCCACTTCGGGCCCGCGCCGTCCAGGGAGGCGATGGCCTGAGTCCGGTCGGCGCCTTCCAGCCACACCGCGCCGCTGGCCAGCAGCGTCACGATCAGCAGGGCCGCGAACAGCACGTTGAGCCCGTGCGAGTGGAACACCCCGGATACCGCGTTGTACGCGTCGACGAAGCCGCTCACGCTGGACAGCCCCGCCTTGGGGATCACCAATACGATCCCGATGATCACGAGCCCGTAGATGATCGCGCAGATGATCCCGGACCGCAGGATCATCTTCGGGACGTCACGTTGCGGATTGCGCATTTCCTCGGCCGCGCCGTTGGCGAGTTCGAAGCCGACCCACAGGAAGACCATCAGGCCGACCACGGTGAGGAACCCGTTGAGCGACGGCTTCAGGTCCGTGGCCGCGGACGCGCCGGCCGGGCGCCCGTGCTGGACCAGGAACGCGATGAACAGGATCGTGAAGATGGCGACCACGGCGATCTTCACGAACGTGCCGATGTTCGGGCCCCACTTGCCGATGCGGAACGCCACGATCGCGACCGCGACCGTGACCCAGACGAAGGCCAGGCCCACGATGATCTCGGCCGCCGTACCGAGCGGCTTGTGCAGGACCAGGCCGTCCAGGGTGGCGATCGTCGACGCGGTCAGGGTCCCGCCGATCCAGGTCGGGTTGGACAGCCAGTACAAGATGGCGGTGATCGAGCCGGCCAGCCGGCCGAACGCCATCCGCGCCCATTCGTACGGCCCGCCTTCGACCGGGAACGTGGAGCCGAGCTCAGCGGTGAGCATCCCGTACGGGATCAGGAAGATCACCAGCGAGATGACCAGCCAGGTGACCGCCTGCGCGCCGGCCTGCGCCGAGGCGGCCACGGTGTCGAAGCCCAAGATCGCGCAGGCGGTGAACAGCACCAGGTCGGACCGGCCCAGCACCTTTCTGAGCTTGGCCTTCTCCCGGGCCGCGGCCGCCGTTTCCAAGGACGGGGGAATGGCACCTGCCTCGGCCATCTGCGGCTCCTGAGCCTGGGCGAATCCAGTTACCAGCAGCGTAGGCCTACGCGGTCAAACGGGACAGATGATCACGGCACCGGCGGGCGGACGGGGGTCGGCTGCTCACGACCGGGTGGCGTGAAAGGTCCAGATGTGGCTGTCTGGCCCGGGCCGACCGTCGGCGCGGTGGTCGGCCGTCACCAGCACGTCGGTGAACCCGGCCCCCGCCAGCAGTCCCTCGAACTCCCGCACGCTCCAGTGCTGCAGCCGGAACCACTGCAGCTCCGTGGCGATCAGCCCGCCGGTCTGCCACTTCTCGTAGCGGAGCAGCCGGGTCGTCTGGTTGGCGGCCGAGTCGTACCAGGCGTGCATGACCTGGAGCGTCCACAGAACGGAATCGCGCCGCCAGTAGCGCACGGGTTCCGGCCCGGCGATCAGCTGCGGCGGATCGATGTCGAGCATCAGGCGCCCGCCCGGCACGAGCGACTCGTGAAAACAGGCCAGGGCGCGACGCGCGGCCGGCGTCCCGTCGAGGAGCTCGAACGACCCGGCTGGGATGATCACCGCCTGGTAGGCCCCCGGCCGCACGAACTCCGTCATGTCCGCCTGGTGCAGGACCGGGTCGAGGCTGTGGTCTCGGCAGTGCTGCCGGCACACGGCCAGCATCTGCGGGGAGGTGTCCAGGCCCTCGACCTCGTGGCCCGCTTCCAGCAGCGGGATCAGGATCCGCCCCGTCCCGGCGGCCGGCTCCAGGATCCGCCCGCCGACCCCGGCCAGCAGGTCCGCGTAGTACTCGACGTCCCCGAACGAGTGCCCGATGGGCTTGTCGATCTCGTAGACCTCGGTGGCCAGCGTCCCGTAGCCCCAGCTCACCGCCGCTCCTCCTGTCGGCCCGCGCGGGTGCCCGCGCCGCTGCGGGGCCCGCCCAGGATCACCGGGCGGGCGAAGTCGCTGTTGTCGATGATGAGGTCGGCCAGGAGCTTCGGACCGACCTCGGCCATGTAGATCATCGCGGCCGCATGGTAGCGGTCGCGGTGGACCTGCTCGGCCTCTGCCGCGCCCTCCATCGCGGCATCCCGCGCGACGCCGCGGCGCAGGGCCAGCCCGGCGTCCACCTCGAGCCAGATGCGGTAGTCCCAGAAGCTGTTGTACTCGGGCCGGAACGCGAAGACCGAGTCGACGATCAGCACGCCGTCGGCCGGGGCGGTGATCGTCGTGTCCCGGTGGTCCTCTCCGGTCAGTGGATCATGCGCGCAGAGCACCAGGTGACCGGATCCGCCCGGGGCGGCCGGGGCCAGCAGCAGGTCCCGGGCGGAGCGGAAGTCGTAGGCGTTGCGGTAGTAGCCTTCACCGCTGACCCGGTCGTAGCCGAGCTCGCGCGCCTCGCGCCACGGGTTCTTGAAGTCGTCCATCGAGGCCCGCATCGTGGGCCGCCCCAGGTCCCGCAGCGCGGCCGCGAGCTCGAGGGAGAAGCTGGTCTTGCCCGCGCAGGTCAGGCCGTCGACCGCGACCCGGAGCCGGCGCTGGCCCAGACCCGCGACCTGGACGGCCACGCCGGCGATCAGGGCGGTCCGCGCCGCCGAGGCCGGCGGCGGGGTGGGCTGCCGCCACGTCGACACCGACTCATAGGCCTGCACGGCCTCATGGTAAGAGCCTGCGCCCGGCCTCCGGTCAGCGGAGCGTGATCACGTTGGCCGTGATCAGGCCCGCGGCGTCCGAGGCCAGGTAGGCGATGACCTCAGCCACCTCGGCCGGGGTGGCGACGTGGAAGAGCGCGGGGCTCGCGGCGACCACCTGGCGGACGTTTTCGGTGACCCAGCCGGTGTCGGTGACCGGCGGGTGGACCATGTTCGCGGTCACCCCGTACCGGGCCAGTTCCAGCGCCGCGGACATGGTGTAGTTCTCCTGGGCAGCCTTGGCGGCGCCGTAGGAGACCTCCTCGGGGAAGCCCAGGACGTCGCCGGAGGTGAGCCCGATGATCCGGCCCCACTGCGCACCGCGGGCGATGTGCCGCCGGGCGAACTCGGCGATCAGCAGGGCCGCAGCCATGGCGTCGACCGTGAACTGCTGCCGCCAGGTCTCGGCGCTCACCGGCCGCAGCGGCCGGCCGAGCCGGTCGGTATCCTCCGGCGCGAAGGTGTCGGCCACCCAGCCGGTGGCGTTGTTCACCAGGATGTCCACCGGTCCCAGCCGGGCCTCGGCCGCGTCGAACAGCGCGGCCGGGACCGCCGGGTCGGACAGGTCGGCCTCGACGGCCACCGCCCGGCCGCCCCCGGCCCGGATTCGTGCGGCCACCGGCTCGGCGTGGCTCCTGCGGTGGTCGCGGTAGGCCTGTGGCATGCCGGGATCGGCCGGATCCTCGACCCGCAGGAACGTGCACAGCACCGCGTACCCGCGCCCGGCCAGCGCCTCGGCGGCCGCCGCCCCGATGCCGTGGTTGGCGCCGGTCACGATCGCCGTGTGAGCGTCCGCCCGGTTCGCCACCGTGACCACCTCCCGCGCCGTCCGCCGCCTGGCCTGGCCGCCGGGCGGCCTGGCGGGCGAGCGCCCGGTCCCGGGCGCTCAGCATCGCGTCCCCGTCCGCGACATCGTAGAAGGCCCGGGGGCGGCCGCACGCCCGGAAACATGCCGTGGCCCGGCTCGCCGACCGGGGCGTGACCAGCCGGCCGATCGCGCGCGAGCTGGTGCTGAGCGTCACGACCATCGAGCACCACCTCGGCCACGCTCATGCCAAGCTGGCGGTTCGCTCCCAGGCGAGGCCGACCGCGGTGCTGACCGGTGACCGGGCGCCGCCAGGCGCACGGACGCGATGAGTTCTGGGCCCGCGACCGGTCATCAGGGAAACCGCTCGCATGCTAAGGAGGGACCAATGCCTGACCAGGGGCTCACCATCTGCCTGTGGTTCGACACCGAGGGCGAGGCGGCGGCGAACTACTACACCGGAATCTTCCCCGATTCCCGGATCGGCCGGATCGCACGCTACACCGAGGCCGGGCCGGGCGCCGCCGGCACGGTCGTGACCGCGGAGTTCGAGCTCAACGGCCAGAAGTTCGTCGCGCTGAACGGCGGCCCGCAGTACACCTTCAACGAGGCGGTCTCGCTCACGATCACCTGCGCGGACCAGGATGAGGTGGACTATTACTGGAGCCGGCTGTCGGCCGGGGGCCAGGAAGTCGCCTGCGGCTGGCTGAAGGACCGCTACGGGCTGTTCTGGCAGGTCGTCCCCGCCGTGCTCACCGACATGATCACCGACCCGGACCCGGAGAAGGTGCGGCGCACCACCGAGGCGATGTTCACGATGACCAAGTTGGACATCGCCGCGTTGCAGAAGGCGTACGCCGGAGGCTGACCGCCAGGCCCGGCCGGGACGGCCCCGTCCGGCGCTCGCCCGTGACCGGCCCGGCCTTGTCCACGGCCACCCCAGGCACGGCGGCCCGATTGCTCAGCGACCGCCGGCCGCGAGCCAGTCATCGCGGCGCAGCCGGTACTCCACGTCGCCGCGCTCGCTGCCGTCCACCGGGTCCGGCCAGTTCAGGTGCACGGTGCGCGCGTACCGCAGCCCGGCCTTCTCCAGGACGGCGCGGGACCGGGTGTTGACGGTCATCGTGGTGGCTACGATCTCGTCGACACCGAGGTCGGTGAACGCCCGGCGGACCAGGGCCCGCGTCCCCTCGGTCGCGTATCCCCGTCCCCAGGCCCGCTGCTTCAGCCGGTAGCCCAGTGAGGCGGTGTGCGCGGGAAGCGGCGCGTCGACCCAGTCCACCATGGCGACGCCCGCGGGCCGCACCGGGCGCAGGCCGAACCACCCGATGAACTGCCCGTCGCCGCGGGTGTCCGCCGCCCAGTGCCCGAAGTCCGGGTACCGCGCGTAGTAGCCCAGGAACCGCGGCAGCACCTCGGCCTCGATCTCCGCCCGCGACTTTGTCTTCCTGGTGATGAACCGCATGACGGCCGGGTCCCCGTCCAGTTCCAGCAGGCTATCCACGTCGGCGGCGGTGAACTGCCGCAGCACCAGCCGCTCGGTCATCAGCACCGGCCCCACGCACCGGATCGTTCCCCGGTGCCGGCCGCGACGCAACCGTATTGTGCGCGGCTACCAGGGTGGCCGCGCGGGGTGTATCTGGGGGCATCCGGTCCCGCTCTGCCTAGGCAGGAAGAAGTGACGCGAGGTTGGACGGGCATGAGCCGGACGCAGATCCCCACGCCGCACCACGAGCTGAGCTTCGGCGGCATGGCGCCGTGGCCACTTCCGGGCGCACTCAGCATGGCCAGCATCCGGGCGGATCCGGCCGCCCGCTGCTGCAAGGAATGCGGGCGCAGGCTGCTGCTGCTCCTGCTGCAGTCGAGCTCCTGGGTGTCGCACCGCGGCGAGCACGTGAGCTTTCGGGACGACCGGTCGGTGGTGCGCCGCGTGACCGTCGAGTATTACGTGCCGGAGCAGGCTCCGGTCTTCCGCGGGGACGACGGCCAGACCTACAGCCTGGTGCCGCTGTCGGTCATGCGCCGCAAGACCCTGGTCAACTTCGAGATCCGCGATGACGGTGGTAAGCCCGCGGTCATGCCCACCCTGCGCCAGAACCAGGCGATCACCGAGTCCATGCTCCTGGCCTGCGCCGACGCCGCGCTCGGGCGGGCGGATGCGACCGCTGGCGAGGAAGTCGCCGCCTTCGTCCATCAAGTGATCAGCGGTGACCAGGAGACGCTCTCCGCCGCCTACCGGTCGCTGGACCGCGGCACCGCGGCTCCCGCCGTCCTGGGCCTGGCCCAGCAGCGCGTCTTCCGGGCCGTGCTGGACCGCCTGGCGGACAACTTCGTGCTGTGGGTGATGATCCCGGCCGGGGCGCCGCGACGGCGCAAGCTGACGTTCTCCTGTGACGAGCCGCTGGACCTGCACTACCGCAAGCCCGGCTACGAGGAGGAAAAGGACCGGTACAAGCTGGGCGCCAAGCTCCGCGCCTGGCGCCCCCGGGTCTGGTGCTCGGCGCTGGGCCTGACCACGACCCGGATCCGGTTCCCGGTGCCCGCGGCCGAGAACGCGGCCAGCTTCCACTTCGAGATCGACGCGCCCAAGGGAGTCCAGATCGTCGAGGCCAGCCTGCTGGCCGGGCGCCCCAAGGAGGCGAACCCTTCGTTCGACCACGTGCAGGGCGGCTTCCCCACCGTCGGCCTGCACGTGATCGAGGTACCGAACGGATCCCTGTCCCGGGCCCAGATCGGCCTGCAGGTCCTGACCCGCGGCTGGCTCATGACCTCCACGCTGGCGTCTTGGGCCGTGTTCGGGTTCCTGCTGGCCTTCGCCATGCACCCCGCCGCGCTCAACCCGCACAAGACCGAGGACTTCCCCATCCTGATCCTGGTGGCTCTCGCGGGCGTGGTGGCCGGGGTCATCGCTCAGTCCGACGCCAAGGGCCTGGCGGCGTACCTGTTGCGGTGGACCCGGGCGCTGGCCACCGTCGCCGCCATCCTGCCGCTGGTGGCCACGACGTTCATCGCCTTCCAGTCGGTCCAGCCGTCGCACGTCGGCCCGGCCCTGTGGACGGCCGCGGTGACCGGCGGTGTCATCGCGGCGCTGCTGAGCGCGGTCTGCCTGGTGTCCTGGCACCGTCAGCGGCAGGTCGTCCGCTCCCCGTGGGAGCAGAACCGCGAGCGCCGGGACGTCCCGGAGCGGCCGGCGGACTTCGAGGCCGCGGCCCGGGATCATCACTACGACAGGCCCGCCGTGCGGGTGGACACCGCGGAGGGATGGCACACGAAGTTCGACTGGGACGGCACCTGCGAAGACCAGCTGATCACGGCCCTGGCGCAGCAGTCCTCGGCGACTCACGGCCCGGTGCCGGCTCGCAGCCTCGTGCTGGCGAGGTGACGGCGAGGGTTGCCAACCGCTGCGGCCTGAGTGTGCAATGGGGGATCACAAGTGAAATCTGGTGATAGGGCCCAGTTCTGTGAAACCTGGGCTGCCGGCAGTTGGCCGGGATCACAGGAAGGCGCGCGAAGATGGCGGTAAGGACCGATCCCGCGGACGTGCTGGACCGCGTGGGCAGGCACTGGGGCTGGGTTCTGGCGTTCGGCATCGTCACGGTACTGGTCGGCATCCTGGTCCTGGCCTGGCCCGGCCGGACGCTGATCGTGGTCGCGGTGCTGTTCGGCATTCAGCTGATCGTGATGGGCATCTTCCGGTTCGCGAGCGCGTTCGGCTCCGACCTGACCGCCGGGACCCGGACGCTGTACGCGCTGCTCGGCGTGTTCTCCCTGATCGTCGGCTTGTACGCGCTGCGGCACGTGCTGATCACCGTGCTGGCGCTGGCGCTGCTGCTGGGTATCTTCTGGATCATCAGCGGCTCGGTGGAACTGTTCAACGCGCTGTCCAACCGCGACATGGACGGCCGTGGCTGGGCCATAGCCTCGGGCATCCTCGGCATCCTGGCCGGCATCGTGGTGCTGGTCTATCCCGCACCCTCGTTGCTGGTGCTCGCGCTCGTGCTCAGCATCTGGCTCATCGTGTTCGGCATCATGGCGATCGTCAACGCCTTCCGGATCCGGAGGCTGCGCGCCGCCTGAGCCGCCCGCCTGGGCCCTGACGCCGGGTTACCGCGCCAGCCGCGGTACCGCTGCGGCGGGCGGGCTACTCAAACGAGGGCTTGCGGTCCCGGGTCCGCTTGAGCTCGAAGAAGCCGTCAGCCTCGGTCACCAGCACCAGACCGTCCCAGAGCCGCCCGGCCGCCTCGCCCTTGGGGGCGGGCGTGATGACCGGGCCGAAGATGGCCCGGCCGCGGATGCGGATGACGGGGGTGCCCACGTCCAGGCCGACGTCGTCGAACGCCTCGTGGTGCGAGCGCTTGATCTCCTCGTCGAACTCGGTGCTCTTCGCGGCGCTGGCCAGCGAGTCCGGTAGGCCCACCTCGGCCAGGGCTTCGGGGATCACCGTGGGATCCTCGCGGCGGCCCTCGACGTGGAACCGGGTGCCGAGCGCGGTGTACAGCGGCCCGAGAATGCCCGGGCCGGCCTGATCGGCGGCCGCGGCGCAGACCCGGATCGGGCCCCAGGCCCGGCCCATCCGCTCCAGGTAGTCCTCGTTCAGGTCCTTGCCCTCGTGCTGGGTCAGGTTCAGGTAGGCCAGCGACATGATCCGCCAGTCGGGCCGCACCGGCCGGACCTTCCCGACCTCGAGGATCCAGCGGGACGTGATCCAGGCCCACGGGCACACCGGATCGAACCAGAACTGCACGTCTTCGGGCGCACTCGGCTGGGCTGTCATGCCTGATCCTCCTGGCGGATAGCGACGAAGACCGGGATCTCCCGGTCGGTCTTCTGCTGGTATTCGGCGTAGGGCGGATAGGCGGCGACCGCGCGCTCCCACCAGGCGGCCCTCTCGTCGCCGGTGATCTCGCGGACCCGCACCCCGAACGGCTCGGGGCCGTCCTGGATGGTGACCTCGTCCGGGTGGGCCTTGAGGTTGTAGTACCAGACCGGGTGGGCCGGGGATCCTCCCTTGGACGCGACGAGGGCGTACTCACCGTCGTGCTCGACGCGCATCAGGGCGATCTTGCGGACCTTGCCGCTCCGGTTGCCCCGCATGGTCACGATCACCACCGGCCGGCCGGTGTCGCGCAGCGTGTTGGCCTCCCGGCCGCCTGATCGTTCGTAGGCCTCGACCTGGTCCCGCACCCACTGCGCCGGGCTCGGCGCGTACTCGCCTTGTAGTGTCATGCTCAACATTCTCCCTCGCGTGCCCCCGGCGGCGGTCCGGGGGCCGGGGGCGGGCTCAGCGGACCGGCCTGCCGTTGGCCGCCAGCAGGCCGTGCCAGGCGCTGCCCGGTCCGGCGGCATCCGGGAATTGCTGCGCCAGCACCCGCTGGCACAGGTCCGCGGGCGGCGCGAAGGCCACGCCGAGACCGGCCAGGGCGTCGTCGGTGTGTACCAGGAGCTCGACGCAGGCTCGGCCGACGTGGTCGGCCGCACTCGAAGGGCCGGTGACGTGGTACGCCCGCACGCCGGGCGGCGTGACCGCGGCGACGGCCGCGAGCCCCGTGGCCACCGGCACCACAGAGTCGATGACCTCCTCGTTGGTCGAGTCTGGCCAGCGCGTCACGGACAGGGCGAGGAAATGCTCGCACCGGCTGGCCAGGTACAGCGTGTACTTCGCGGTGGCGCCGATCATGTGCGTGATCGTCTGCTCGACGTCCCAGTCGAGCGGGCCGGCCCGGACCGACCAGTCGCGGCCGACGACCGGCCGTAGCGCCGCCTCGGCCAGCGCCGCCGCGGCGACCACGTCATCCGGCGTCAGGATTTTCGCCACCCGTCAAGCTAACCCTGTCGTGTCACCCGGGGCGCGGGCGGACCGTTAGGGAAAGTACGCCCGTGGAACTCAGCCGGGCAGGCCTGCGCCGGCCTGCCGCGGGCCGGCCGGTAGCGTTCGGGGCGTGGCGCGGCATGGGCATGATCCGGCGGCCGACACCGCAGGGGTCTACCGGGCCTTCGCCCGGCACGAGGCCCGGGGCCGCAGCCCGGCGTATGAGTCGCTGGCCCGGTCGGTCGCTCGCGACCCGGCCGTGCTGCGCTTCCTCGGCTCGCTGCCGCCGGACAAGCGCCAGCCCAACCTGCTGTTCGCGGCCGCCCGCTACCTGCTCGGCGCGCCGGCGGACATCACCGGGCTGCGGGCCCTGGTCAGCCAGCGCGGGGCCGAGCTGTCCGAGGTGATGCTGGCCCGGCGCACCCAGACCAACGAGCCGGCCCGTTGCGCCACGCTGCTGCCGGCCCTGGCCCAACTGCCGCCGCCGCTGGCGCTGATCGAGGTCGGGGCCAGCGCCGGGCTCACCCTGCTCGTCGACCGCTACTCCTACGACTACGGCGGGCACCGGATCGCCGGTGCCGATCCGCGGGCGCCCACCCTGCGGTGCGAACTGCGCGGGCCGGCGCCGCTGCCGGACCGGCTTCCCGCGGTCGCCTGGCGGGCCGGACTCGACCTCAACCCGCTCGACGTCCGCCGGGACGACGACGTCCAGTGGCTGTCCTGCCTGGTGTGGCCCGGTGAAGGCGACCGCGAGCAGCGGCTCGCGGCGGCGGTCGCCGCGGCCCGGCGTGAGCCGCCGGTGGTGCACCGCGGTGACCTGATCGACGACCTGCCCGCGCTGGCGGCCCGGGCGCCCGCCGGAGCGACCCTGGTCGTCTATCACTCGTCCGTGCTGGCCTACGTCGCGCCCGAGCGCCGCCTGGAGTTCGCCGACGTGGTACGCGGCCTGGCGGACGTCTGGCTGTCCCAGGAAGGCCCGGAGGTCCTGGCCGGCGTGCCGGTGGCCGCCTACCCGGGTGACCCGTACCTGCTTGTCCGGGACGGCCGGACGCCGCTGGCGTTCGCCGACGGGCACGGAACCTGGCTGCGCTGGCTGGCCCGGCCCTAGCCGGCGCCGCAGCGAGGCTCTAGCGGACGCCGTAGAGGTACTCGAGCGCGAGCTGGTCCAGCCGCTCGAAGGCCATGCCGCGCTCGGCCAGCGCCTCGACGTCGGGAACGAAGCCGCGGATGTCCCGCCAGGTCTCGCCGTCGGCGAGCGTCGGCAGCGATAGTTCCGGCACCCGGGCCACCCGCAGCGCCTCGGCGACCTCGGGATCGGAGCGGAACGCCCGTACCTTCTCCCGCAGGATCAGGTAATTGCGCATGCAGGCGGCGGCGGACACCCAGACCCCGGCGTCGTCCTCGGTGCGCGGCGGCTTGTAGTCGAAGTGCACCGGCCCGTCGTACCCACCCGCCTCCAGCGCGTCCACCACCCAGAACGCTCCCCGCGCGTTGCCCGCCCCGAACCGCAGGTCCTGGTCGTACCGCGGCCCGTGCTGGCCGTTCAGGTCGATGTGGTACAGCTTGCCGTGCCACAGGGCCTGGGTGATCGCGTGGGCGTAGTTGAGCCCGGACATCTCCTCGTGCCCGACCTCGGGGTTGAGCCCGACCAGCTCGGGGTGCTCCAGCTCGTTGATGAACGCCAGCGCGTGCCCGGCGGTCGGGAGCAGGATGTCGCCGCGGGGCTCGTTCGGCTTGGGCTCGATCGCGAAGCGGATGTCGTAGCCCTGGTCCAGAACGTAGGAGCAGAGGACGTCGTAGGCTTCCTTGCACCGGTCCAGCGCGGCCCGGATGTCCTTGGCCGCGCCGGACTCCGCGCCGTCGCGCCCGCCCCAGCACACGTAGACCCTGGCCCCAAGGTCGGCCGCCAGGTCGAGGTTGCGCATCACCTTGGCCAGCGCGAACCGGCGCACGCCCCGGTCGTTCGCGGCGAAGGCGCCCTCCTTGAAGATCGGGTGCGAGAACAGGTTCGTGGTCGCGGTCGTCACCACCAGGCCGGTCTCGCCGAGCGCCTTGCGGAACGCCGCGATCCGCTCGTCCCGCTCCTGGCTGGTGTCGTCGAACCCGAACACGTCGTTGTCGTGGAAGTTCACGCCGTAGGCGCCGATCTCGGCCAGCTTGCGCACGGCGCGCTCGGCAGGCATCGGCGGCCGCACCGCGGTCCCGAACACGTCCACGCCCTGCCAGCCAACGGTCCAGATCCCGAACGAGAATCGGTCAGCGCGCGTGGGTACGAAGCGGTCGGCGCTCACGGGCGGGTCCTCTCGTTCCAGGTGGCGGTGTCGTCGCGGAGCGCGGCGTGACGCTCGCGGATCTCCGGCTGCGGCGGGCCGGTGTAGATCTCGGAGGGCGGCGCCGGCCACTCAGGCGGCTCCGGGCTGCCGGCCAGGGCCCACGCCGCCTGCCTGGCCGCTCCGAGCGCGACGTATTCTCCCGGCTCGGGCACGCCGACCGGTGAGAAGAAGATGCCGGGCGCGAGCTGACGCACCGCCGCGGACCGGGCGCCGCCGCCGATCAGCAGCACCCGAGCGTACGCCCCGCACGTCGCGGCGATCCGGTCGGCCGCGTCGGCCAGCGAGGCGAGCAAGGCCTCGACCGCGGCCCGGGCCAGGTTCTCCCGGGTCGCGTTCCGGGTGGTCAGCCCCTGCAGCACCCCGGTCGCGCCGGGCCGGTCAGGCGTGCGTTCGCCGTCCAGGTAGGGCAGCAGGGTGATCCCGCCCGCCCCCGGCTCCGCGGATAGCGCCAGCTTGGAGAGCCCGTCGAGGTCGGTGCCCAGCAGCGAGGCGGTCGCGGACAGCACCAGGCCCGCGTTGATCGTGCACACCAGCGGCAGGAACCGCCCGGTGGCGTCGGCGAACCCGGCTACGGCGCCGGAAGGGTCGTCCGCGGGCACCTCGCTGACCGCGAACGCCGTGCCCGAGGTTCCGATCGACACCGCGACGTCGCCGGGCTGGAGCGCGAGCCCGAGCGCGGCACCCATGTTGTCCCCGGTCCCGGCGGACACCGCCGCGCCCCACGCGGTCTGCCCGACGACCTCGCCCGGGCTCGCCACCCTGGGCAGCCGCAGTGCGCGCCCGATCGCCGCCCGGACCAGGTCGGGCAGCCAGATGTCTCTCGCAGGCGAGAAATACCCGGTGCCCGACGCGTCGCCCCGGTCGGTGACCATCGGGGCCGGGTGCCCGCCCATCCCGCCCAGCAGCCGCCAGGTGAGCCAGTCGTGCGGCAGCAGCACGGCCGCGGCGCGGCTGGCGCTGGCCGGCTCGCGGGTGGCCAGCCAGCGCAGCTTGGTGACCGTGAACGACGCGGTCGGCACGCTGCCGGCCTCGCTCGCCCACCACTGCGGGCCGCCGAGCTCGCGGACCAGCTCGGTCGCGGCGCCGGCCGACCGCAGGTCGTTCCAGAGCAGCGCGGGCCTGATCACCTCGCCGCCAGAGTCGAGGACGACCATGCCGTGCTGCTGCCCGGCCACTCCGACGGCGGCCGCGCGGTCCAGCAGCCCGTCCCCCGCCTGGCGCAGCGCCGCCCACCAGTCCGCCGGGTCGGCCTCGGTGCCGGGCGGGTGCGGCGCGCTGCCCTGGCCGACGACGGTGCCGTCGTCCGCGTCGCAGAGCACGACCTTGGTGGACTGGGTCGAGCTGTCCACACCGGCCACGAGCATGGGCCCTCCCGCGCTGGTCTGGGCGACGGCTCATTATGTCCGGCATACCCGCGCCCGCCCAGTCTTCATCAACACACGGAGTACCCGGAGAGCCTGCTGTCCCGAGAGCCGGCGCCGTGGCTAACCCCCACGCGCCCGATGGCACTATGAGCGGGGACCGGAACCCAGCGGAGGCTCGGCATGACGGATGGCACGGACCGCTGGCACCGGTGGCTGCTCGACGTCCGGTTCGGCGGCGACCCCGCCGCCCGGCAGGAGGACCTGGCCAGCTTCCTGTACCCGGTCCGGGATGAGGTGCTGGACCAGGCCCGGCTGCAGCCCGGCGAGACACTGCTCGACGTGGGCACCGGCGACGGCCTCATCGCGTTCGGCGCGCTGGACCGGCTCGGCCCGTCCGGCCGGGTGATCTTCTCCGACATCTCCCGGGACCTGCTCGATCACTGCCGCCAGGCCGCCCGCGCCGAGGGGATGCTCGACCGGTGCCGCTTCGTCCTGGCCCCGGCCGACGCGCTGGCCGGCGTGGGCGACGCCTCGGTGGACGCGGTCACGACCCGGTCCGTGCTGATCTACGTGAAGGACAAGGCGGCCGCGCTGCGGGAGTTCTACCGGGTGCTGCGGCCGGGCGGGCGAATCAGCCTGCACGAACCGATCAACGTGCTGATGTCCGCGCGCGATCCGGACCGGTTCTACGGCTACGACACCAGACAGGTCCGGGCGATCGCGGCGAAGCTGGAGGCGCTCTACGAGTCCATCCAGCCGGCCGGCATCGATCCCATGGTCGACTTCGACGAGCGGGACCTGGTCCGCCATGCGGAGCACGCCGGATTCCCCACGGTCCGTGTGGACCTGCGAGTCACCGTGGAGGCCGCGAAGCACCCGGTCCCGTGGGAGCGGTTCTTGCGCATATCGGGCAATCCACTCGTGCCGCCGCTGGCCGAGGCCATGGGGCGGGTGCTGAGCCCGGCGGAGATCGACGAGTTCGCCGGGTATCTGCGCCCGCTGGTCGAGTCGGGCACCGGGCAGGAACGCCGGGCCCTCGCTCACCTGACCGCCGTCAAGGAGCCCGGTAGGCCCGGTCGCCCGGGTTAGCCCGGCCGATCCGGGTCAGGACTCCGGCCGGGCCCGCCTATCCTGGCGGGATGCGGCTGGTCTCCCTGCTGCCCTCGGCGACCGAGATCGTGTACGCGCTCGGCCTGGGCGACGACCTGGTCGGGGTCACGTTCGAGTGCGATGAGCCCGCGGCCGCCCGCCGCGAGAAGACGGTGGTCGTGGGCGGCCGCGATACCCGCGGGATGACCCCCGGGGAGATCGACAGCTACGTGCGCGCGCAACTGGCCGCCGGCGCGGACCTCTACACGCTGCAGGCCGAGGCTCTGGCGCGCCTGGAACCGGACCTGATCCTCACGCAGGACCTCTGCCGGGTCTGCGCGCTGCCGTCCGGGCACGTCGAGGACGCCCTGGATTACCTGGGATGCCGGGCCGACGTCTTGTCGCTGGATCCGCACTCGCTCGACGAGGTGCTGAACTCGATCCTGGCCGTCGGCCGGGCCACCGGGGTGCCGGAGCGGGCCACGCGGCTGGTCGGCGAACTGCGGGCCCGGCTCGCGCGCACCGCGGCGCGGGTCGCCGGGCGGCGCCGTCCCCGGGTCGCGGTGGTCGAGTGGGTGGATCCGCCGTTCACCGCCGGGCACTGGGTGCCTGACCTGGTGAGCGCGGCGGGTGGCCAGGCGGTCGCGGCTCACCCCGGTGAGCCGTCGGTGCCGGCGAGCTGGCCGGAGATTGCCGCCGCCGCGCCCGAGATCGTCGTGGTCGCCCCGTGCGGCTACCACCTGCCGGGCGCGATCGAGCAGGCCCGGTCGGCCGCCGGGGCGTTGCCGGGCACGGCCGTCTGGGCGATCGACGCGGACGGCATCGTGGTACGCCCGGGCCCCCGGCTGGTAGACGGTGTCGAGGCCATCGCCGCGATACTGCACCCCGTGGATCCGGCGGACCCGGGCGCCGTGCCCGGGACCGTGTACCAGGTCGCGGGCGCTCGCCAATCCCCGGGAAGGCCGCCAGGATCTTGACGCCAATGCGGTACGGTTACCGCGAATAGGCATGCCCCGGGAGCAGGCCCGCGAAGGCTTCGCAGGATGCACGGCTGAGCTGGCGGTTACGATGACCTCGTCGCCTATGTGGGGGAGACGTCGCAATGCCAGGGGCGCAGGAACGGTGGGATGAGCTCACCGAGCCGAGCGTGCGCAGCCAGGAGGCAACGCCGCCCGATCAATCGCGGCTCGCCGACCGGCCGGAACGCGGCACGCTCGCGGAGCTGCGCCGGCGGCTGGAACGGCTGCCGGCCGGCCACCCGTCTTCGCCCTACAACGACGACCTCACCCGGAAGCTGCCCGTCGCCCGCCTGAAGGACCTCGAACTGCCGCTGCACGGCACCGAGCGCGACCTCAACGGCGCGGCCAAGCACCTCGAGCACCAGCTGGCCGGAGCCGAGTATCCCGCCGCCAGCGCCGGGGCCGCGGACGCGAGCGCCGAGGTCTCGAGCCATAACGGTGCCGGCGACCGGAATCTCGCAGCGGACGCGCTGAGCACGCCCGGCTGGAGCAGCACCGCCGACGTGGCAGACATAGCCGACGACCCCGGCGACGCCGAGGACCTCGACACGCCGGATGGCCTGGCCGCCCCGGCCGATGACGACCTCGGCGCGCCCGGCGACCACGACCCGCCCGGCGACCGCGGCGCGCCTGGCGAGCACGGCGCGCCCGGCGACCACGACCTGCCCGGCGACCGCGGCGCGCCTGGCGAGCACGGCGCGCCCGGCGACCACGACCTGTCCGGCGACCCCGGCATGGCCAACGGCCTCGGGACCACCAGCGGGCTCGGCACCACGGACAACTGGCTGAGCGCCCCCGCCTGGAGCAACACGGCCGACGCGGACATCGCCGACGACTGGAACAGCACCCGCGATGCAGATGCCGACGGCGCGGCCGATCGCGGCGGTGCGGCCGAGCCGGACTGGGCCGAGCCCGAGCCCGGGGCAGACACCCTCTCTCAGCCGGTCATCGACGCGGGCCTGGATGGTCCGGGCGGCCAGCCGCGCACCGGCCCGGACGGCTCCTGGGAATGGAACGGCAGATACCTCACCCCGGACGAGCGCCTGATCGCGGAGAACGCGCTGAGCCGGTACCGGGTGGCCGAGGGCCGGAACGTGTTCGGCAGCTACGGTCACAGCGGCCTGACGCCCGCGATGCGCCGCGTCGAGGCTCAGCTCGCGAGCGGGCAGCTGCTGCCGGACACCGAGGTTCGGGCGCTCAAGTCTCCCGACCGCTTCAAGGAAAGGCTCGCCGACCTGATCTTGAGGCATCCCGACAAGTCGGCCGAAGAGCTCTCCCACGAAGTGCACGACGGCATCCGCTACGCCTTCATCTTCGACACCGAGCATTACGCCGAGGGGACCCTGCAGGTCCACAGCAGGCTCAAGGGCCACGGATTCGAGCTGGAGGCCAGGTGGAACGGCTGGGAGAGCCGTGAGTACAAGGGCATCAACAGCCGCTGGCGTGACCCGGCACACGACCTGGTCTTCGAGGTTCAGTTCCACACGGCGTCCAGCTGGGATGTCTGGCAGCAGGCTCACGATTCCTACAAGCGGATCATCGACCCGAGAACGTCGCCCCTGGAACGGATGCAGCTCCGGGCCGACCACGCGGAGGAGTCGGCCGTGATTCCCGTGCCGTCCGGGTGCACGGCCATCCCAGACTTCCGCAAGGAAAGCCAGTAGCCCATGGCGGACGAGGTGAGCTACTACGCGATTGTCGGCGCGGGCCGGACCGCGCAGACCCCGTCCGGCCTGGCCCGGCGCACGTACGGGGCCACCGGGCCCGTTGACGAGGCCCTGCGGCGGGACCTCACCTGGGGGCCTGACTCGGCGATCGTCGAGTGGGAATACGGCGAGGTGGGTGCGGACCTGGTCGAGATCAGCCAGGCGGCCGCCGACCGGCTGATCGCCGGGTTCCGGGTGCTGTGGGCCGAGCAGGACTGACGCCGGCCCGCCGACGCGGCTAGGACTTGCCCGGCAGGGACGCGTCGTCCGGCGCGGAGCCGTCGCCGAGCAGTTCCGATTTGCCCTTCGATCCCAGGCCGGCCTTCTCGAAGAACTCGCGGATCAGCGAGCGCTGCATCTCGCTCACCTCGTCGAAGTGCTTGTCGAGCGCGTCTTCCCCGATTGCCTCGGCGGTCAGGTAGAGGTCCTTGAGCTGCTCCAGCTTCTGCTCCGTATCCGCAGACGGCGGCTCGGCATGTCCGGGCTCGTAGGCGCCGTCCCGGCGGCTGTCGTGGCCGGAGGTGGGGCCGGGGTCCTGACTCGGCTTCGGGGCCTTTTCCCATACGGAGAAGGGCTTTGGCGCAGTCGGAGAAGGCTCACCTGGCCGGGACTTCGCCACCGCGGCGGCTTCACCGGAACGCGGCTCCGCCGCAGGAACGGGCCCACCCGGACGCGGCTTGGCAGCAGGAACAGGCTCACCCGGACGCGACTCGGCCGCCGGAACGGGCTCACCGGAACGCGGCTTGGCGGCCGGGACGGTACCGTCCCGGCGCCGCTCCGCCGCGGGAACGGGCTCGGCAGGGCGCGACTTGGCGGCGGGAACGGACTCGCTGGAACGCGGCTTGGCGGCCGGGACGGGCTCACCCGAGCCCGGCTTCGCGGACGGAACGGGCTCACCCGGGCGGGAGCGCGACGCGGGGACCGGCTCATCATGGCGCGGCCGCGCCACGGGAGCGCGCTGCGCCGGGCGGGGCTCTGGCGCGGGCGGGCCTGCACCGGGGATCTCCGGCAGCGGCGACGTACCGTCCGGCGCCGGCCCGCGGACCCTCGAGGAGTCCGGTGACCTCGAAGCTGTGTCGTCGGCATAACCCGATGCTGGCTCGCCGACCGTCGCCGACCTTGTCTCGCGCGCAGGCGGCGGGCCAGTTAAATACCCTTCCAGGCGCGCAGGCTCCCGGCCGGTCAGATGCCGGACCGCCCGCACATCGTCAGGCTCGGATGCCCGGTCTCGCCCGGCGGGCATCCGCGAACTCTCCGCGGGTCCGGCCAAGGCGGTCGGCTCGGGCCCCGGCCCGGTCGTCGGCCCGGCCGGGTCCCGCTCGTCCCGGCCGCCGGGCCTAATGTCCGGCCGACCGCCACGAGCCCAGTCGCGCTGGTCCCCAGGTCCCAGGTCCTCCCGGCCGACGAGAACCAAGCCAGGCGGGGCGCCGGGACCCCACTCCTCACGCCCATCAGGCGCCCACTCATCGCGTCCGCTGTGCACCCATTCCTCGGGCCTGCCGGACGCCCACTCGTCCTGGCCGACCGGGCCCCACTCATCCCGCCCGCCGGGGACCCAGGCACCCTGCCCGCCCGCAGCCCAGTCCTCCTGGCCGCCCGGACCCCAGGCGTCGCGGCCAGCCTGAACCCACTCGTCCTGACCTGCCCCAGCCCACTGGTCCTGACCTGCGCCAGCCCACTCCTCCTGCCCGGCCGGACCCCACGCATCGTGGCTGGCGGGGACCCAGGCACCCTGCCCGCCCGCAGCCCACTCCTCCTGCCCGGCCGGACCCCAGGCGTCGCGGCCAGCCTGAACCCACTCGTCCTGACCTGCGCCAGCCCACTCCTCCTGCCCGGCCGGACCCCACGCATCGTGGCTGGCAGGGGCCCAGGCGTCCGGACCCGCGGGGGCCCAGGCTCCCTGCCCGGCTGCAGCCCAGTCCTCCTGACCGCCCGGGCCCCAGGCACCCTGCTCACCGGGACCCCAGGCACCCTGCCCGCCAGGGACCCAGTCCTGTTGCCCGTCCGGATCCCAGGCACCCTGATTGTTCTGGATCCAGTCGTCCTCGCCCCCGGGAACCCAGGCATCCGGGCCGGCGGCACCCCAGGAGTCTCCCGGGCCACGATCCCAGTCATCGGGGCCACGGGAATCCCGGGCCTGGGCCGGGCCGGGGCTCCAGGCATCGCCGGCGCCGGGGTGCCAGCTATCAGCCGCCGGGCCGGGACCGGTCCGAACCTGGTCGGCCAGGTCCTGCGGAGACTGGCGAGCGGGTACCGGCGACGGGCGGGCGGGCGGCAGCGGGGAGCCAGCGGGCGGCGAGTACGGCCGAGCGATGGCCGGAGACGGGCGAGCAGGCGGCAGGGAGGAACGAACGGGCGGCGAGTACGGCCGGGCGAGAGCCGGAGACAGACGGGCGGCCTGCGCAGACGCAGGGCCGGCCTGCGCAGAGGGGCGGACAGCCTGCGCAGACGCAGGGCCGGCCTGCGCAGACGGGCGGGCCGCCTGCGGGGACACAGGGCCGGCCTGCGTAGACGGGCGCCCCGCCTGCGCGGACGCAGCAGCGGCCGGCACAGGCCGGTTATTGCGCGGTGGAGACGAGCGAGCGGGCTGGGGGACCGCCTCAGCCTCGTGAGCAGCCAATGGCGGGGAAGAGGGTAGCGGGGTCAGCCGCGGCTGCGCCAGAGCGCGGGCCGCCCCCTGGGCCGCGCGGGTTCCGGCGCTGTCCTCCGGGCCGCGGTGGCTTTGGCCAGAGCGGTCGGTCAGGCCGACCGCAACCACGACGAGCAGCGCGACGCCGGCGGCCAGCCCGCAGATAGCGACGAACTCACCCGCTCGCACGAGCCCCTGGCTGTCGTGCGACTTCAGCCGCATGACCTCGCCGACGACGATCATCATCACGCCGCTGATGAGCGAGGCTGCGCCAAGGATCGTCAGGCACATGGCGAGCCGGAACCGCGCTTGCGCCATTGAACCCGACCTCACTGGCCAACCATCGCACGCAGGGCCAGGGGGATGCGGGGTTTTCTAGTGAACCATGAGGTAGCAAACCGTGACCAATGGTTCCCCTGATGGGCCGGTATGCGCCGGTCCTGTAGCTCAGCGAGACCTCCGGGCCTGCGGCAGCGTAGCTGCCGTCCTCGAGCGCCTGCCGGGTACGGCCGGGATCCAGATGTCCACGCGAATGTCGTTCCTGCCGGGTCCGGGCCCCGCCCTGGCTGCCGCCTGGGCCGGTGATGGCAGATACGGCGGCATACCGGGCCACTTTCTCGCGCACGGGGCGCTCCGCTACCGTTGCGTTCAACCGTTTCCTCCGTTCCCGATCATCAAGGGGCATTCCATGGATCGCCAGGTCAAGTACGTGCTGCAGGAATCCGAGATGCCCCGGGAGTGGTACAACGTCATCGCCGACCTCCCGGCGCCGCCACCGCCGCCGCTGCATCCGGGTACCCGCCAGCCGGTCGGGCCTGACGACCTGGCGCCGCTGTTCCCCGCGGCACTGATCGCGCAGGAGGTCACGCCGGAGCGGTACGTCGCGATCCCCGACGACGTGATCGACGTCTACCGGCTGTGGCGGCCCACACCCCTGTTCCGTGCCCGGCGGCTGGAGCGGGATCTCGGCACCCCGGCCCGGATCTACTACAAGTACGAGGGCGGCAGCCCGGCAGGCTCGCACAAGCCCAACACCGCGGTGCCGCAGGCCTACTACAACGCCGCCGAGGGCGTGACCAAGCTGACCACCGAGACCGGCGCGGGCCAGTGGGGCAGCGCGCTGGCGTTCGCGTCCGCGCTGTTCGGCCTCGAGCTCGAGGTGTGGATGGTCCGCGCCTCCTACGACCAGAAGCCGTACCGCAGGCTGCTGATGGAGACCTACGGGGCGACCGTGCACCCGAGCCCGTCCGACGTGACCAACGCCGGACGGGCCGTGCTCGCCAAGCACCCGGACTCGACCGGCAGCCTGGGCATCGCGATCAGCGAGGCGGTTGAGGTCGCGGCCGGAGACCCGGGCACCCGGTATGCGCTGGGCAGCGTGCTCAACCACGTGCTCATGCACCAGACGGTCATCGGCGAGGAGGCGATCAAGCAGCTGGCGCTCGCGGGTGACACGCCCGATGTGATCGTCGGCTGCACCGGCGGCGGGTCCAACTTCGGCGGCTTGGCGTTCCCGTTCCTGCGGGAGAAGCTGGCCGGGCGGATGAACCCCGTCATCCGGGCGGTCGAGCCCGCGGCCTGCCCGTCGTTCACCCGCGGCGTCTACGCCTACGACTTCGGCGACACCGCGGGGATGACCCCGCTGCTCAAGATGCACACGCTGGGGCACGAGTTCATCCCGGACCCGATTCACGCCGGGGGGCTGCGGTACCACGGCATGTCCCCGCTGCTGTCGCACATCTACGAGCTGGGCCTGATCGAGGCCGTGGCCAAGCCGCAGTCGGAGTGCTTTGCCGCGGGGCTGCGCTTCGCCCGGACCGAGGGCATAGTCCCGGCGCCGGAGCCGACGCATGCGGTGGCGGCGTGCATCGAAGAGGCGCTGCGCTGCAAGGAGACCGGTGAAGAGAAGGTCATCCTGACCGCCCTGTGCGGTCATGGCCTGCTCGACCTCGGCGCTTACGGCGACTACCTGGCCGGGCAGCTGAAGGACTTCGAGCTCACGTCGGGCGAGATCGACGTGGCCCTGGCTGGCCTGCCCGCAGGCGTGAGCTAGGCCGGGGGGTGCGCGCCAGTTTTGTAGGTAGCCGTGGTCAGCCTGCTGCTGTCTGAGTGTGGTCTTGCTGGCAGATGCCGGTTCTGGCCGGGGTGGTCTGGTAGTGGGGGCGCTGCCAGATCTGTTCCCAGCGGTTGCTGGCGTCTTGGCAGCGGAGGGTGGCGATGCTGGCGGCGCCGGGGATGGTCCATCTCATGCCGGAGAGTTTGAGCCGCTGCCCGATGACGGCTTTGCACCCGGCTTCGACCACGCCGGAGCCGACGAACATGCCCAGGGAACGGAAGTGGGTGTATCGCATCCGGTGGGCGTTGTTCTCGAAGTAGCCGAGCTGCTTGTCGCGTTCGGCGGCCAGGGAGCCGATGAAGTTCAGGTCGCGGCCGGCGGCCAGCAGGGCCGGTATGTCCCCGGCGTCAAGTTCGTCCAGCCGCCGGGCGAGCCAGTCCGGCTGGCTGCCGCGCAGCAGCCGGGTGGCCAGGGCAGCGAGGTCGTGGACGTGCTCGCGGGCGTGGTAGAGGTCCACGATCTGGGTGGCGGCGGGGAATAGCTCCCCGGCGATGTTCCAGATCCACGCCGCCCCGTCACCCAGGACGGTGAGCTGGCGGATGTGGCTGGCGCCGCGGCGGCGGGCCTCGGCGTCCAGGAGCTGGCCGAACCGCTCGGCGGGTTCGAAGGTGGCCAGGTAGCTGGACGAGCCTGGGTCACGGACGGGGCGGCCGTCGTCATCGACGGTGGTCTGGGTGAACAGGCAGGCCAGCTTGACCTCCCGGGTGCGGGCCCGCCCGTCCTCGCCCTTGCCGGTGCGGCCGCGGGTTTCCGCCGCCACCATCGGCACGCCGGTGCCGTCGACGGCGATGTAGAGCATGTCCGGGGCCGGGAAGGGCGGCGGGACAGGGACCACCTCGCGGGCGCGGATCGCATCGGTCTCAGCGTCATTGGCTGCGGCAGCCGCCGTCCCGGTGGCCTCCGCGGACCGCTCAACGCGCTTGACGGTCAGGTCGATGCCGGCCAGCTCGGACAGCAGCCCGGCGGCCCTGGCAAACGGGACCATGGCCGCGGCCCGGGCGGTCATCTTGGCCAGCCCCGGCGACATCGAGGTCCCCGTGACGCCGAGTTCGGCGTCCTTGGGGGCCATGCCATGGCCGCAAGCGGCGCAGTGGTACCAGGCCCGGTTCACGCGGACCGGCCCGAGCACCGTATCAACGGTCTTTTCCCGGTAGGAGACAAACTCTGCCGCGTGGCCCGCCCCGCAGTCCACGCGCGGGCCACGGTGGCCGGCGTCCAGCCCCAGCAGGTCTTCCAGCAGCCCGCCGCCCAGCCTGGTCATGGCAGTGCGGATCGCCAGTTCCACCGCCTCCAGGCCACCGCCCGCGCCCAGCGAACGCGCCGCCACCGCGGCCAGGCGCCCTACCTCGGCGGCGGCCTCCTGCGCGAGCGCCTCGCAGAGCCCCCCCTTTCCCCGGCCTGCCCGGAAGGCTCACCAGCCGATGACCCCAGCGGCCTGGCCTCGCAGATTGCCTGGTTCACTTCCACGATCTGCTCGGAAAGCGCGGTGAACTCCTGGTAGTTCGCCAGCTCCGCCCGGACCTTCTCCAGCTCGGCAGCGGCCAGCTGGCGAGTGCGCGTCTTGCCGCCCACCGAGCGGGTCCACAGCCATCGCGGCCCGTGACCACGGTGGCCCGGCCGGGCGCAGGCACAGTTCGGCTTGCCGCAGCGCCGGTAGGTGGGGTTGATGCTGCCGGGCCGGAAATCGCCGGTCGCGGCCAGCCGCTCATACAGCTGCGCCCGCTGCTGCTCCAGCTCAGGCAAGGATGACTCGGCCATCGGCGACTCCCGTCTGGAAGGCTAAACACTTCCAGACTAGGACGATACCCTGCGCCTTCCCTAACTCCCTACCTTCGTGTCGCACACCCCGGCGCCGGGGGTGTGAGACACGAGCGTAGGGATCGTT